>JAEEGL014875195.1_pt1 | contig 14778 bp, 5 predicted proteins | sample 9134231 | NCBI WGS metagenome assembly JAEEGL01 (sample SAMN16246548, study PRJNA631951) | gut metagenome | biome: gut microbiome; feature: rumen; material: fiber-attached | host: Bos | place: Iran: Karaj | collected 2018-10 | reverse complement strand
GTGAAGCTTGAGAGGAAAAAACTGTACGGCTACACCGACGTGGTGGCCACGGACGCCGCTGGCGAGGTCTGCCAGGCGGCGCGCCTCGACCCCGACGGCTCGCTTGTCGTGCCGCCCAAGGGCGTGAAGCAGGGCTTCCTCACCGAGGACGGCAAGTGGGTGGAGCGCTCCGAGCTCAAGGCCGTCGACCCCGATGGGAAGGAGCTGCCGATCGTGCCCTCCTCCTTCGGGCAGGTGATCGCGCTCGCGGACGAGGCCGACGAGGAGGCCATCCTCGACCACGCCTGGACCTCCGTCTACCAGCTCGACAACCGGGAGCTGGCCGCAGCGGTCGGCGACAGGATCTTCCAGTTCCAGTTCAACTACCGGGCCGACCCGTTCCCGAGCGACGGGTTCCTGCTTTCGGCCAACGGGCTTGCCTATCTCTTCACCGGGAGCCGCGTCGCCCGCGAATTCATCGGCCTCGACGAGGAGGCCGCCCTCGAGGAGGAAACGTCCGACGAGGCGTCCGCCGAGGACGACGACCTTGACTTCGGAATGCTCTAGGGGGGGCGACGACATGAGAAAGATCCATCTTGCCAATGAAAAGAGGCGCGACGCCGAAGTCGGCCTTGAGACGACAGGCGCGAAGAAAACGGCGCGCTACGCGCTGCCGTCCGGGGCGAAGTTCAGCGGGGTGCGGCTGCTTGAAGCCACCGCCGCCACCGACCTCGCCGACCTCCAGAGGGCGACGCCCGACCCGGTGACGCTGGGGATGCGCCTGATTGACGAGGACCCTGAGATCGACATGGAGCTTGTCGGCCGCAAGCTGGAGGACCTTCACAAGGTCTATCTGACCGAATCCGGCGAAATCGCCTACGGCGTGACCCTCCAGGAACACGTCCACGCCCCGGACGGAACCGAGAAAGAGGTGCGGGACGTCGTCGAGACGCAGTCGAACGTCGCCCTCGAGAACCTCCCGATCCGCTGGACCGGCAAGCTCTTCCCGCGCAAGGACGCCATCCGCAAGTTCGTCTTCGTCCGCAGCTGCCAGCTGCGCCACGTCAACGGCCTGACCTACGACTTCCTCTACGAGATGGCGAAGAAGCTCGCCGACGCCAAGGCGCTGATGCTCGTCGGCGGCGGCGAGAAGGGGACCGGCCCGATCATCATGAATTCAGGCGGCACACCGTACAGGGGCTTCCTCGAAGGCCGCGTCGATGGCGAAAAGTACATGCTCATCCTGCACCTGACGAACCTCGAACTCAAGGAGCTTCCAAATGGCTGAAGAAATGAAACAGGGCAATGAAGCGGCGGCCGTCTCCGCCGAGTTGCGCGACGCCGCGGTCGCCTGCAAGCGCCGCATCTCGTCGCAGTTCATGCTCGTCGATCCGGCGTCGGCCAGGGAGCGCGTCCGCGGGGAGCGCTTCTGGGTGACCAGGAAGATCGACGGCGTCATGGCCTGCGCTTTCTACCACGACGGCGCCGCGACGCTTGTCGGGACTGGCGGCAAAAACCTTTCCGCCGCGCCCTGCGGCGCGGTCCTGGCGTCATCGCTCGCGAAGGCGGGCGTCAAGTCCGCCACGATCGTCTGCGAACTCTACCTGCCGGCCGCCACCGGGCGCCCGCGGGTCGGGGACGTCTCGGCGGCGCTGGCCGACGCGTCGCTCATCGGCAAGCTCCGTCTCGCGCCGTTCGACATCGTGGACATCGACGGCGGACAGTTCAGGGCGGCGAACTACGGCGAAGTCCACGCCAGGCTTTCGGAGCTTTTCGCGGATGAGGCCGTTCGACCCGTGGAGATGCGCGAGGCGGGATCCTACGACGAGGTCGGGGAAATCTACCGCGAATGGGTCGAGGGCGAAGGCGCCGAGGGGCTTGTTATACACTCGGCCTCGCCGGTTGTCTGGAAGCTCAAGCCGAGGCACACGATTGACGCCGCGATCGTCGGGTACACGATAGGCGACCAGGGCGTCCGCGACATGCTCTTCGCCGTCCGCGACGGATCCGGTGACTACAGGGTCCTCGGCCCGGTCGGCAACGGCATGTCGGCGGAGTTCCGCGAATCGTTCCAGGGGCGGCTGAAGGAGCTCGATTGCGAGTCGAAGTACATCGAGGCGGACTCGCGCGGCATCGCGTTCAAGATGGTCAGGCCCGAGATCGTGGCGGAGCTCACCGTGGGCGAGTTCGTGGCCGAGGACTTCTTCGGGAAGCCGAAGTACAACGCCATCGTGTCGTACGACGGGGCGACGGGCTGGACGCCGAAGGGTCGCAGCGCCGGCGTCTCGGCGCTGCGGGTCGTGCTCGAGCGGATCCGCGACGACAAGACGGTCGACCCGGAGTGCGTGCGGGAGTCGCAGATCACGGACATCTGCCCCTTCGCCGCGCCGAAGGCCAGGAGTGCCGGGGAGCTGCCGAAGAGCGAGCTTCTCGCGCGGAAGGTCTTCAAGAAGTCGTCCGGCGACAAGCTGATGGTCCAGAAGTTCATCGTGTGGAAGACGAACAAGGAGGCCGACCCGCGTTATCCCGCCTACGTCTACCACTACACGGACTACAGTTCGGGGCGCAAGGACCCGCTGAAGCGCGACATCCGCGTCTCCTCCTCGAAGGACCAGCTCCTCGCCCTGATGGAGGCCGACATCGCCGAGAACGTCAAGAAGGGCTGGGTCGAGGCATAGCCTGGCGCGGCACCTTGGGACAATCTGGCTATTTGGCATTGTAACCCGATTGAAGTCATGGTATTATATTGTCCTTGGCGAAGCCTTTAACTCCAACTTGGATATCAACCACTATGAAGAAACTTGTCCATCTCGCCGATCTGCATCTCGGCGCCACACTCCACAACCGGGAACGACTCCCCGAACAGAAACATTTCCTCAACTGGCTTTGCGACCGCCTTGCCGACGAGTCGCAGAGGGCCGACCTGCTCGTCGTGGCTGGCGACATCTTCGACGGACACGCCCCTTCGCCCGCCGCTCGCCAAGTCTGGTATGACTTCCTGGCACGCCTCCGCGACCCGTCCAACCCGCTCGTCGGCGCAGTCGTCGCCATCTCCGGCAATCACGACTCCGCTCCCGCGCTTCGCTGCGCTGGCGGACTCGCGAGACACAGCGGCATCCGCATTGTGGCGGACGGTCCCACGCTCGAGGCCGATGAAACGTTCGCCGTCCCCTGCGCGGACGGCGGTGCGCTCGCCGTCGCGGCCGTCCCATTCCTGCGCGAATCTCGCCTGCGCAACGAGGCACCAGCCGGAACGGATCCGGCGGACGCGCTCCAGTCGGGCTTCCGCACGCACTTCGAGCGCGCTGCGGAGCGCGCTCGCGCCGTCGCGCCCGCTGGAGCGCCGCTCGTCGTCGTCGCCCACTGCGCCGTCCAGGGCGCGAAGGCGTTCGATTCGCAGAAGGCGGAGATCCGGGTCGTCGGCAACGTGGTCGAAGTCCCCGCCTCCGCCCTGCCGACGGCCGACTACGCCGCGCTCGGGCATCTGCACATCCCGCAGGGCGTCGCCGTCCCATGCGGCAGCGCCTTCTACGCCGGGTCCCCATACGCGGTCGGGACGGGCGAACTCGCAACGCCCAAGTCTGTCCCATTCGTGACGTTCGCGGACAATGGCGCCGTCTCCGTCGACCACATCGTCGTGGATCCGAAGATCCTGCGCAAGATCCACGTGCTGGAGGGGACATCGGACGAGATCGTCGGCGAGGCGAAACGCCTCGTCTCGAGGAATCCCGGCACGGACTCGGACGAGAATCCCGTTGCCGCCACATGGTTCACGGCGAAGATCACCGGCGGCGAAGGCTCTCTCGAGGAGCTCACCGCCCGCCTTGAGAAGACGGTCGAAGGAACGGGCGCCGAATTCTTTGGCCTGCGCGAGGGCCGCGAGCGGACGGACACGGTTGCCCTTCCCGCGTACGACCCGGCGACGTTCGTGAAACTCGACCCGGAGGGCGTCGCGAAGCTCCGCTTCGACGCGGCGAAGGTCACGGCGTCGCGCCGCGAGGAGCTGCTCCCCCTCGTCCGCGAGGCCGCCGCAGCGGTCCCGTCCGAAGCGACCGCCGCCGGCAGCGGCGCTTCCGAGCGCCGGGCGACGCCAAGGCTGCTCTCCGTCGAACTCTCCAATCTCAACAGCCTCAAGGGCCGCGCGGAAATCGACTTTGAGAAGCTCCGCGAGCGTGGCGGGACGTTCGCGATCGCGGGCGACACGGGCGCCGGCAAGACGACCGTCCTCGACGCCATCACGCTCGCGCTCTACGGCCAGACCGCCCGACAGGAGGGGGAAATCACGCAAACGGAGAACGAGGTCATGTCCCGCAGCTCCGCATTCTGCCGCGCCGCCGTCCGCTTCCGCGGCGGCGACGGACATGTCTACCGCGCCGTCTGGGCCCAGCGCCGGAAGCCACGCGCCAAAGGCCTTGAATCCTACCGCCACGAACTGTGGGACGAGACCGACCTGGCGGCAAACGGCTCGCCGAAATCCGTCTACGGGGGCGGAAAGGCGAAGGACTGCGCCGCGCTCGTCGCCGAACGGCTCGGCTTCACCTACGACGAGTTCACGCGCATCGTCCTGCTCTCCCAGGGCCGGTTCGACCAGTTCCTCAAGGCCGACGAGGAAACACGCGCCGCGATTCTCGAGAAGGTCACCGACTCGCCCGCGTTTGGACGCGTCGGCGCAGAAATCAACCGCCGCAAGCTCGAAGCCGTCTCCGAATTCGACCGGGAAAGTGCGGCGGCCGGTGCACGGCTGGAGCAGCTGGAGAAGGCTGGCGACCGCAAAGATCTGGCCGAGAAGCTGGCGACCGCGGACGGGGCCGCTGCCCAGGCGAAGGCCGAAGCGGAAAAACTCCGCGGCGAACTCGCCTGGACGAAGCGCGCCGACAAGCTCGACATGGACCGGAACACGTTCGTGGCGGACGAGGGAAAACTCTCCGGGGACAAAGCCGTCTTCGCGCCGGACCAGGCTCGCCTCGACGCCGCCCGCAAGGCGGACTCCCTTCTAAACAACTGGAACTCACTCTCGCTCGCGGAGACCAAGGAACACAATCTAACCAAACAGATTGAACAGCTCGACGCGAAGATCGAAAAAGCCCGGGCCTCCCTTCCCAAACTGGAGGAGGAGGATGCGAAGGCACGGACGGCCGTTGACGATGCGCTTAAGGGCATCGACGACCGCAAGGCGTTCCTCGACGACATCGACGAACGTGACGGGGTCATCGCCGGTCAGGCGGCCGAAGTCAAACGGCTTGACGCCGTCCTTGTCGGGAAAACGGCTGCGGCGGCCAAGGCTTCTGCCGATCTTTCCGCCGCGCAGACTGCCGCGCGGACGGCGGCCGAGCGCGCGGCGGCCGCAGACGCTTTCCTGACTGGCGGAGTGGAGCCCGACGCGAAATGGAAGTCCGATTCGCTGTTCCGGACAATCGCCAGCGCCCGCAATGCGCAGAACCGCATCGATGCGGCGCAGGCCCCGATTGCCGGACTCGACGAGGCCGCATCCGCGAAGAAGGGTGAATACGACATCGCAAAGGAGACGTCCGATGCCGCCGCAGTCAGGTGGAATGTGGAGCGGAACGAAAAGGAGGCGCTGCGATTCCTCGCCGTCCAGACCGAGAGCCAGAACGCCGAGACCATGCGCGCGCACCTTGTCGATGGCCAGCCCTGCCCCGTCTGCGGCGTCATCCACCACAAGGACGCCAACGCGCTCCCTGTCATCAACCTGCCGCCCTCTTCAAAATACGCGAAAGAAATCCAGGACGGCAATGATGCCGTCAAAGCTCTCGCGGACAAGGCCGATGAGCTCCTGCGGGACTGGCAGAAAGCCTCCGAAGCCGCAAGCAAGGCGAGGAAACATCTGCAGGACGTCCAGAAGGCCACGGCCAGGGACATTCAGGATGCGAACTCCGGCGCTGCCGCCGCGAAACAGGATGCGGCGACCAAGGCCGACGCCATTCCAGGTCTGACGGACTCCGCCAGGCAGGCCGACGCCGCAGCGAAGACGGCCCGGGAAGAGGTCGACAAGGCAAGGCACAAGCTCGCCGAACTCGAGAAAGCCCGCGCCGACCTCTACGGCAATGCAAGACCGCAGGACGAACGAAACCGACTGAACCAGGCAAAGGCCGTCGCGGACAAGGCGGCCGCGACGGCAAAGGCCACTTTGGATGCCGCGAACGAGAATCTGTCGAACTGGCAGGCGGACCGGACTAAATTGACGGATGACGAGGCCGAGGCGAAGGCCGAGACCGCGCGGCTTCGGGCCGACTTCGACGAGAAACGCGCCGGCGCCGGGTTCGCAACGGACGCGGACTGGAAGGCCGCGCAGCTCGACGACGGCGATTTCCAGAATCTCGAAAACGTTGAGCGCGGCCTACGCGACGAATCCGTTCGCCTCTACGGCGCGGACGGAACCGCAGGTGAAAAGGCGCGACTTGACAGGGAGGCAAAGTTGCTCGATTGCGACAAGGACAAGCCCCCGGTCCGCCGGGCCGAGACGGTCGTTCAGGCCGAACTCGCTTCCGCCGAGACGGTCCGGAGCGAAGCCGAGCGGACGACTGGCGAAGCCAAGAACGCGCTTGATGCGTACGATGCCCTCGCGAGGGAGGTCGAGGCGGACAAGGAGGCGCTCGCCCCTCTCAAGAATGCGGCAGACGACTGGAAGGAGCTGGACGCGATGCTCGGCGGCAAGGAAGGAAAGGCCTTCCAGCTCTTCGCGCAGAGGCTTAACTTCCGGAATCTCGTGCAGGCGGCGGACCCGCACCTGCAGGACCTGTCCGGCAAGCGCTATCGCTTCGCATGGGCTAACGGCGGCGTAAGCCTCACGGAGTCGGGCAAGCTCCGGGACGAATCCCTGCGCGTCATCGACGCGGAGCAGGACGGGACGCGGCCCGTCTCGAACCTTTCCGGAGGAGAATCGTTCTTCGCCTCGCTCGCCCTCGCGCTTGGCTTCGCCGCGCTGCGCGGCGGAGGCGCTTGTGGGAACCTGTTCCTCGACGAAGGATTCGGCACACTTGACAGCGAATCTCTCGACGCGGCGATCGACGTACTTGACCGCATCGGCACGTCAGGCACGCTCGTCGGCGTCGTCACGCACGTCGAGGCCGTTCTGTTGGCTGCCGACACCGTCCTGGAGGCCGTCAAGGGAAGCCGTTCGAGCCGACTGCAGGACCTCGACGGCGGCAACCGCTGGGTTGAATGGAGCGACGACCCAGGCAAACCGCCGACCCCCGCCTCCGCCGACGGGAAATCTAAAACCACCACCTGAAAACCATGTCATTCACCATCCTCTACTCCGACTGGGTCGCCGATCTGGCCGAGAACGTCAAGAAGGGCTGGGTCGAGGCATAGCCCGGCAGTCCGAACGAAGGAAAGGAACCAAAGATGAGTTTACGTGTTTTCTGGAGCGATCGGCTGGAGGAAATGGCCGACAAGATGCTCGACGAATGGACGTCCCATCACCCGCAGAACCCGTTTGAACGGACCTGCGTAGCCGTTGGGGACATGGCCACGCGAAACTGGCTCAAGGACCGGTTCCTGCTGCACCGCGCGCCTGGACAACGGCGCATCCTGGCCAACATCGACTTCAAGCCGCTGCCGGAGCTGGTGAACAACTGGCTGGCCGCGGCCGTGGGCGCGACCGGCGCGGGGCCGCGCGACCCCGCCGACCATCCCTTCTCAAAGAGGGTGATGGCGTGGCGGATCGACGCCATTCTCCGCGAGAAGGCCGGCGACCCGGAGTTCAAGACGCTTGCCGACTACATCGCCGCAGGCGGCGACGCCGCGGCAGACCGCCGCCGCTTCGACCTCGCGACCCGCCTCGCGCAGATGTTCGACGACTATCTGGTCTCCCGTCACGCCAAGCTGTCCGCCTGGGAGCGCGGGCACATCCCGTCCGGCGGGGACGAGCGCTGGCAGGCCCTCCTCTACCGCGAACTGACGAAGAACGCCGGTTCCTACGCCGCGGACTACGCGAAGGCGCTCGCGCCGGACTTCGACCCCTGCAAGGCTTTCGGGAACGGATTCCCGCGCTACGCAGCCGTCCACGTCTTCGACGTCATGGACGCGCCGTGGCCGTATCTGGCAATGCTGAAGAGGATTTCGAAGGCAATCCCCGTGACGTTCTGGACCTTCAATCCGTCGCGCGGCTTCTGGATCGAGGATCTCCCGAAGCGGGAAGCCATCCGCGAGAAGGCCGCCCTGCTCCGCAAGGCGCTGGCGAGCGGGGAGTCCCCGGAGAAAGAACCCGAGGACCCTGACTTCTCCTCCCCCGACACCCGGCTGCTGGGCGCCCTCGCCATGGGGACGCGCGGCATGCTCGCCAACCAGCTCGACCTGACGGCCGGGGACTGCGAGTGGCTGGGGAACGCCGAAGACTTCGCCGCGCTCCAGGCCGCCGACACGGAGGTCCACGTCTGCCATTCGCCGAGACGCGAACTCGAGGCGGCGCGCGACGCGCTACACGATTTCTTCAGGAAGAATGAGGATGCGAAGCCGTCCGACGCCCTCGTCCTCTGCGCCGATTGGAAGACATACTCGCCGCTGATCGAGGCCGTTTTCGGCGGAAAGGACGGCCAGGGACGCGATGACAAGGGCCTCCCCGTCGTCACGGCGGGGATTGCCGCCTCGTCGCCTATCGCGCATTCCTTCGGCGAACTTCTCGACTTCCGCAAGAACCGCTTTGAGGTCACAAAGGTCTTCGCCCTTCTCGGCCTCCCGGAAATACGCGCCAAGTTCGGGATCGACGCCGACGGCCTCTCGGTCCTCCGCGACATGGTGTCGAAAGACAACATCCACTGGGGTTTCGACGACGACGACGTGAGGTCCGTCCTGGGGCTGGAGGAAAAGTCGGAGGAGGAGCGCTGTCGCTTCACCTGGCAGCGCGGCCTCGACCGCCTGACGCTCGACGCCCTGCTCGGCCAGCGCGAGGACGAGGATGCCCTTTACGAGGCCGGCGCGCTCGGGCAGCTCCTGCCCGTGGGGCATGTCGAGTCGGAACGCGCGACCCTGGTCGGCGGGCTTTTCCGGTTCACGAAGCGTCTGATGCGTCTCCGTGGCTTCCTTCAGAAGGCCAACGCCGCCGCGGACTGGCGCGAAGGGCTTCTTTCCGCCATTGACGACTTCTACCTGGAAAACGACGACGCCCTTGGTGAACTCCTCGGCCTGCGCCGAGCCGTCGACGCGACGGCCGAAGCGGCAATCCGGGCGTGCGAGACGGACGGACGTTCTTCCGGGGAGAAGATTCCCGGCGAGGTCTTCTGCGCGGCTGTGGGCGCCGCCGTCCGGGACCGGATTCGGCCGCTGTCCTCCGCAGGCGACGCGGTCCGCATTGCCCCGCTCTCGAACGGCTCCGCCGTTCCCGCCCGCTTCGTCTGGATCTGCGGGCTGAATGACGGCACCTTTCCGCGCAACGAGTACAGACCGACCTTTGATCTGATCGATCGGTACCCGACGATGTACGACGTCACGCCGCGCGAACGCAATGCGCTGGCCCTCCTCAAGGCCGCGCTAGGCGCGCGCGGAAAGCTTTGCCTCAGCTACGTCGGCCGCGACATCCACACCAACCAGGAGCTTCCCGCGGCGGTTCCCCTGATCGACCTGCTTGAATGGTTCCAGGCGCCGGAGGCCAACGTGTCTGTCAAGACGTACGTCCACCCGCTCCAGTCCTATAGCGGGAAGTACTTCCTCGACAACGGGGACTTTCCCAGAAGCTACTCAAAGGCGAATCATGACGCTGCGGCGGTCCTTGCAGCCGGAAACGCGAGTGAAATGACCGGCGAGGATTCTCTGCCGCAGATCATCCCGTTCCCGCTCGACGACGGGCGTGAGACGGAGATTGATCTGGATGACCTGGCGGATTTCTGCGGAGGGCCGAATTGGTTCCTTGCCACCAAACGGCTTCACCTGCTCCTTCCCAGTCTGAAGCAATCCTCTCTTGATGACAAAGAGTTTCTGGACGAGATTGCGGTGAACTGGGCTGCAAGTCCCCTTTTGACGGAATCGGCGGTCCTGTCCGACGAGGCCGTCGAAAGCGAGGCGGAGCGCCTTGTGGAGCAAGGCGCCGCATTCGGCTGCGGCGCGGCGGCGGCGGCGATTCGCCAGGCGGTGTCGTCGGATGCCATCGAAACATTCCGATCACTGGTCGTGAGCTTTGCGCAGAACTCGGACGACCAAAAGAACTTCGGATGCCCGAACGACCCGCTTTACGGCAACTATTTGTCGTATCTTGCCCAAACCCCGGAAAAGTTCAGGTCCGACGCCTTCGACCTCGGCGGGAGCACCGTCAGGATTGTTGGGGCGTTCCACCCTCCGGCGATGTTGACGAACGCCTCGGGGAATCAGACGTGCAACGATTTGGTCTTTTTTGACGGCAAAACATACCCGTCCGACTTCATCAAGGCCTGGATTCGGCATCTCGTAAGGCAAATCGTGTCAGGACCCACCTCCAGGATCCTGTTCTGGCCGACTGTGACACGGTTGCTGGTACCCGTTCCCCATGACGAGGCCAGACGCCGTCTCCGCACGATACTTGAACTGGCCACGAAGAAAACGCCGGTCAACTTGCGGCAAACCAAAGGCGAAGAGGACAAACTTCCGGAGGCGTATGCGGAACCGCTTGACTACAACGCCTACCTGATATTCAAGAAAAAGAGAGGCAACGGCAAGAAGGGAGGCGCTGAAAAGTGAAAACGACTGCAAAGGTTTTCCGCGAGGAGGTTTTTTCCCCGACCTTCCCGCTAGACGGGCCGCACCTGGTGGCGGCTTCGGCGGGGACGGGCAAGACCCACAACATCCAGAACGTCTGCGCCCGTCTCGTGATGGAGCGGGGGCTGCGCGTTTCGCAGATCCAAGTGATGACCTACACGGATGACGCGACCAAGGAACTGCGTGACCGCATTCGCACCGTGTTTGCCAATCTGCAGCGCTTCTTCGCCGGCGACACGGCGAAACTGAATCCGGACGAGATCGAACGGCTGGAGAAGTTGCGCGAATGCGCGCGGGTCGCACTCGGCGGCACTTTTGAATCGGCTGACAGGCGGGCGACAAACGCCGTTGAACTGGCGCTGCTCGAATTCGACCAGGCCGCCATCTCGACGATCCACGGCTTCTGCCGGCGCGCGCTCGTCCGCTTCGCCTTCGAGACCGGCGCCGGGTTCCAAACCGAAATCGGGGACGACGGCGGCGCCGAGCTCGAACGCCGCGCCCGGGATTGGTGGAGCGTCAACCGGCCGTCCTTCCCCTTGAAGAACTTGGTCGCCGCTGTGAGCGGACTCGGTGGCAAGACTGGCTGGAGCATTGAAAAAGACCCGGCCACTGGCGAAGAGGATCCCTGCCTCGCCGCCGCGGCGAAGATTGTCGAAAAGTACGAGGATGACCGGCCGCTCCGGGAGAAGCAGACTTTCAATGACCTGCTGCGCGCCGTGCGCGGCACTCTCGGCGATCCGATCCGCGGCCCGGCTTTGGCCAGGAGTCTCCGGGCGGAGTTCAAGGCCGTCGTCGTGGACGAGTTCCAGGACACGGATCCCGTCCAGTACGGCATCTTCTGGAAGGCCTTTTTGGAAGGCGTTCCTGAAAACGAACGCCCGCCCGTCTTCTTCGTGGGCGATCCAAAGCAGGCCATCTACGCTTTCCGGGGCGGAGACATCTACACGTACCGCGTCGCCGCGAAGATGTGCGAGGAGTCCGGCCGGACCTACTGGCTCGACCAGAACTTCCGAGCGACACCGGGCCTCGTCGAAGCCGTTAACAAGATCTTCGGCGACTTGAAGGACCCTGATGGAAAGACAGTCAAGCATACTTTCGGCGACGATGCGATCCCCTACGAGGAGGACGTAAAGCCGTTGACGGCGCCGGAGCGGAAAATCGACGGATTGACCATCGCCACGCCCGACGGCGCCATTGAAGATCCGCACCCCTTCCGCATCGTCTGCACAACCAATGCCGGCGTCCGCGACGAGGCCGTCGTCGAGACCGTGCTGGAAACGCTCGCCGAGCAGGCCGGCAGGACAATCAAGATCAAAGGCGTCGAGGAGGAGTTTGGCCCGAAGCACATCGCGATTCTCGTGACGTCCAACGATGCGGCACGCAGTTTTCGCGCGAAGCTTTGCTCCCGCGGCGTCCCCGCCGTCGTTTCGAAGTCGGGGAACGTCTTCAGCGGCGAGACTGCGACCGCGTTTCGCTGCGTCCTTCTGGCAATGGCGGGACTGGGGGGCCGTCGACAAATCCGCTCCGCGCTCATGACGCCGTTTTTCGCCTTCCCCGTCGACGAAATGGAAACGGAGAACGGCGAATCCTTCGCGAAAATGGTCGGATTCTTCGGGTACCTGAACCGGACCTGGATGAAGCGCGGCTTCAACGCCGCCTTCGCGAAACTGGAGGACGGGTGCAATCTTCGCGCCCGTTTCGCCGCGTTGCCCGACGGGGAGCGGCGGCTGGCCGACCTCTTCCAGATCGTGGACTTGGCCGGCGACGCCATCCGCGAGCGCGGACCCTCGCCGGACGCCCTCGTGGACTGGCTCGCGGAACGCATCAATCGCTCTGGCGACAAATCCGAGGCGGATGCCGACGCCTACGCCCGCGAACTTGAAAGCGACGCCGACGCCGTCCAAATCATGACTATTCACAAGGCGAAGGGACTTGAGTTCCCCGTGACAATCATCCCCGTGCCTTCGGTGGGAAAGGGCGGAAAGGGAGGAAAAGGCGGAAAGGAGAAAGAAGAAAAACTGCCGTGCTTCCATCATGACGCGGAAGGGAACCTCCTTGCGGGACGCAAAGAAGCCCAGGCCGCCGCAGAAGAAGAAGCCGAGGCAGAGAAAACACGTCTTTTCTACGTTGCCTTTACCCGGGCGACACGACGCACGGTCGTCATCACGCCGGACAATCACATTCCCGCCTTTGACCCCCTTCTGGAAAACGCGCGCCGCCAGGGCGCGGGCGAGGGCGAGGACAGTTCCCCGATCCTTTGGTCGACTTATCCGCCGACACCCACGGACGCCGACGGCGAGGATGCCGACGAGGAAGGCGGCGACGAAACGCTTGATGACGACGACGAAACCGGCGGCGAATCGCCTGCCGACGGCGAGGTCACTGGCGTAAACGCGCTCGCGGAGGCCCTTGTCCCCAGAGACTACGGCCCGTTCCTAGCGAAGAGGAAGGGTAGCTATTCCTCGCTTTCCCCGTCGACGAAGGTTGACGAGGACGATTTGAAGAACAAAGAAACGGGCAACGTCGCCGGCGCTGGCACGGAAGCCGATGTCCGCGACACGGACGGAGGCTTGTCCGACGACGAATCGACCGACGGCGGGACCAGTGAACATCCGATCTTCGATATCGGCGGCGGCGCCCGGACAGGCACCTGCTGGCACGACATCCTGGAGAAGCTCCCGTTCGACGCGGGGGAGGAGGCGATCCGGGAGGCGACCGAAAAGTCGATGCGGCTCCATGGCCTCGCCAGGGGTGACAAGACGGAGGTGGACAACCAGGTCCGCCTCGTCGCCAAAATGATTGAAAAGACACTCGACTGGCGACTTGCCCCCAGGTCCGGCGACCCCTTCACGCTTCGCGCCGTGAAAATGTCCGAGCGCTTCAGCGAATGGGAGTTCGACTTCTCCTCGGAAGGGGCGGCCGACCGCACGCCCGAACTCGCGACGATTCTGAAGGAGGAATGGGCGGGGGAACCCGACAAAGCGCTATTCCTCAAGGCCGTGGAGAACTGGGACCGGGAGATTCCGAAGGGTTTCTTCGTGGGCTTCCTCGACCTGGTTTTCGAGCATGACGGACGCTGGTACGTCGTCGACTGGAAGTCCAACAAGGTGGGCGGAAAGAAGAAGAACTTCTCGAAGGAACACATCCAATACGAAATGGCCAGGGAAGGCTACTTCTTCCAGTATCTGCTCTACTCCGCCGTCCTCCACCGCTTCCTCAAGGAGACGATGGGGCCGGCCTATTCATGGGAGAAGCACTTCGGCGGCGTCTTCTACTACTTCCTGCGGGGCATTGCCGCCGACGGCGAGGCGCCCGTATTCTCTGATCGCCCGTCTGAAAGACTTCTCAACCGCCTGTGCCAGGAGCTTGGATTGGAGGACCGTTGAAATGAAGGAAGCGGTTTATGACTTCATTCGCCGGATGGCCGGCGGAAACGACCACGCCGAGGACGTGGCGGCACTTTGCGCCGAGACCATCGGCGACCTGAAGGAGGGCAACGTCTGCCTTTCGCTCGACGACGGGCAGCTTCGGCTCCTCAAGGATGTTCCGGACATCGCGTTCTTCGCGAAGGAGGACACCCCGCCCGACACCGTCCGGACGCCGTTCGTCGTCGCCGGAAACCTGCTCTACACGCGGCGCAACTGGGTCTATGAGCGGCGTGTCCGCGACTGGGTCGCCGAGCGCGCCGGCAAGCGGACGGACGACGTCGCGAAACTCCCGGACGACCCCTTTTACGCCGATCTCAACGAAGGGCAGCGCGCCGCCGTGATCGAGATGTGCAACGCCAGCTTCTCAATCCTCACAGGCGGACCCGGAACCGGCAAGACGTACACAGTCGCGCGGGCAGTCAAGTTCATCCGGGACCGCAACCCGGAGTTCCGGCTGGGGCTCGCCGCGCCGACCGGCAAGGCCAAGGCCCGCATGATGGAATCCTTTGCCAAAGCCATCAAGGGCGCACAGATCGACATCGCCCCGGCCACGACCATCCATTCCCTGCTGGGGCCGAACTACGACTTCGCCACCTTCAAGCACAACCATGGCAACCCGCTCCCCTTCGACTGGCTCATCGTGGACGAGGCGAGCATGATCGACCTGCCGCTGATGGCGAAG
>JAEEGL012646313.1_pt1 | contig 14778 bp, 12 predicted proteins | sample 9134231 | NCBI WGS metagenome assembly JAEEGL01 (sample SAMN16246548, study PRJNA631951) | gut metagenome | biome: gut microbiome; feature: rumen; material: fiber-attached | host: Bos | place: Iran: Karaj | collected 2018-10 | reverse complement strand
TTTGTCGGTAAGGTCGCCGTCGCGATTATCGATAATTTTGAGATCGGACGGAAGGATGACTTTTTGGTTTAGACAAACCGAAATCGTGTCGGCATCAGTCATGATGTCTGGTCTATCTTCGTCTACAATGGTGATTTTTTGAGTAAGCTCGATCGAAACGCCATCGGCGTTAGTGACGTGATAAGTAATGATGTTTTCACCAAGAGTGTAGGTATCGATTTCGTGAATGTCAGATTCAACGGTGACGTCTTTACAATTAATAATCGTGCCGTAGCAAATTGTGCCGTAATCTTCGGCGTACGGGGCGCCATAAATGAGAGTAATGTTGCGATCAAAACCGCGGATAATAAAACGCGGAATAAATAAATAACACAGAAGGGCGGCAAGTAGAATAATGCCGAGTAAAATCCACAGAATAAATTTGATTTTGGAATGCGGTCGAATTATCTCGAGTTCTTTTTCTTCCATTATCTTCCCCGTATGAAGTTTGTGGCACACCCGGAGGGACTCGCACCGAAGGTCCGAGTTCCGCTAGGTATCTCCGATTTTATCGTGGCACACCCGGAGGGACTCGAACCCACGACCCTCTGTTCCGAAGACAGATGCTCTAATCCACTGAGCTACGGGTGCATACTGCGATTATAGCACAATATGGTATAATTATATCGGTATGGGGCCATCGTTCAACGGATAGGACATACCCCCTCTAAGGGTACAATGCTGGTTCGATTCCAGCTGGCCATACCAAATCGAGTCTAAAAAAAATAATCCCTGATGGGGATTATTTTTTAGCGGCCGTCACGCAAGTTTACGTGTTTGCGTTTGTCGCTGTGTTTATGATTGTTGTTGCGGTTTAATTTTGCAATAACTTTTTTAGCTGCTTTTCTTGCCATATATTATATTATAACATACTTTCTCGAAAATAAAACAGTAATAAATTAATGCTTATGCTATAATATATAGTATGAACGAGCAGGAACTGCAGCAGAAACGCCGCGAAAATGAAGAGCGTGCTACTTTAGAGCGAGCACGAATTTTGCGTTTGCCTTATCTCGATGCTCGTATGTTTGAAAATGAGATTCCGCTCGTCCGCGACATGCTGACGATTGAGGAAATGCACAAAAATTACATGTTGCCTTTGCAAAAAGGTGGCGACGAGGAGCATTATCAATACCTCGTAACGAGCCAAACGCCGCGCACGGTGATTGAGAAAATCCGTCAGGATTTGACTGAGCAAGGCGAGAGGGTGGATTTTTTCTTGATTTCTGGTTCGGCTTACAAAGTTTTGATGCTGCGCTACGATCCGCCAAAAGAAGTTCATTACGACGATATCAAAATTGCTGACGAAGGCGATTCGAAGACTATTGATGAAGTTTCCGAAACGCTCGGCCGAGTGGGTGCGGATAAAATTTTTGACTTTTTGCTAGACCAAGCCGACAAGCTCGGTGCGTCCGATATTCACATTGAGAATTTGCGTGAGTCGATTCGCATTCGCATGCGCGTGGACGGGTTGCTACACCCAGTGGCCACGATTGATAAAGATCGTTATCGTATTTTGATGGGCGAGCTAAGCTCTCGCGCAAATATTTCGAGCGCGGCTCAAGAGTCTCAGTCTGGTCACATGCAAAAAGAAATTTTCCGAGATGGTTCGTCGCACCTTTTGAACGTGCGCGTAGAGACTATCCCAACTATGTACGGACAAGACGCGGTGCTAAGGCTTTTCAACTTTGACGAGTCACTACTTAATTTGGATTTGCTTGGTTTGACGGACGAAGAAAAGGCCGAGATTAATTCAGTAGTGTCACATCCGCGTGGGCTAGTGCTAATGGTCGGCCCGACGGGTTCTGGTAAATCGACTACACTTTATTCGATTTTGAACGCACTCAATACTACTGATAAAAAAATTATTACGCTTGAGGATCCAATTGAATACGGCATTGCCGGCATTGAGCAGATTCCAATTAACACCAACGAGGGTGGGTCGTTTGCGGATGGTTTGCGCTCGGTGCTACGTCTTGATCCAGACGTGGTGATGGTGGGCGAGATTCGCGATGCGGACACGGCAAAGACTGCTATTCAGGCTTCGATTACGGGGCACTTGGTGCTAAGTTCGTTCCACGCTAATTCTACGGCCGCAGCGTTTTCGCGCATGATTGATTTGATTGGTACGAACCCAATTTTTAGCAGCTCAATTAGGCTAGTGATTGCGCAGCGTTTGGTGCGACGTTTGGTAGACAAAACTCCGCGCCCAGCCACTGATGCGGAATCCAATTATATTAAAAATGTTTTGGATGGCGTGGATGCTAAATATCTTGAGGGCATCGATTTTAATAATTTGACTTTGTATGAGCCAGTTAAAACGGCCGAAAACCCATTTGGTTATAATGGCCGCAAAGCTTTGATGGAACAGTTGATTGTGAATGATGAAATTAGCTCGTTTATTCGTGGCGATGTGAAGGATATTAACACCAAAGCCATTGAAGCGGCGGCGAAAAAATCCGGCATGCTAACGCTCGAGCAAAAAGGCGTCTTGGCAGCGCTACGTGGCGAGACCACACTTGAAGAAATTTCGCGCGTAATTTAATTTGCGATTTTGCTTGCGGTTTTTGGTTAGGTTGGTTTTTCGTTGGGGGTTGATTTTTGCTTTTTCGTAACATCATAATGGCGCCATGAAACGTGTTGTGCGCGCAAAAAATCTTCATCCGTCGTGGCTAACGTTTGTTCTCATGATCGGAATTCTTGTTGGTAGTATGCTCGCAGTGATTAACAGATGGAATTTCGTGAATTCTGCAGCATGGTATGGGTTTGCTGCGACGTGCATGATGTTTGTCTACGTGTTTCCAAAACATACCTTCGCAGTAATTGCGTTTGTTGCGGGACTTTTGATTGGTCTAGTGCGCAGTGCAAGCGTGCTAATGCATGGTGAAAATTTGCCGGAGCAATGGGATTTTGTGGTGAGTACGCGAGATTGGTTTGCGGAACGCATCGATTCGGCCTTGCCGGAGACCGAATCGCGGCTTAGTATGGCATATTTGCTTGGAATTAAAGACGGTTTGCCGGGAAAGTTGAGCGATGAGTTAAAAGCCGTGGGGCTAGCGCATGTGGTGGTGGCCTCGGGCGCGCATTTGTCGATTTTGGTGGGCATGGTGAAGAAAGTTTTTGGCAGAGTGTCGCGGTTTGCGGTGGTATTTTTCTCGGAACTTTTGATTTTGCTATTCATGGTAATGGTGGGGTGGACGCCGTCTATTATGCGGGCGGGAATTATGACAACATTAGAACTGCTCACATGGTATATCGGGCGGCGCTTCGCGCCGTGGAGAATTATTTTAACAACAATGACAATTACGATATTAATTAATCCGCTGTACTGGACCAATTTGGGCTGGCTGCTGTCATTTGCGTCGCTTGGCGGGATTATGATTTTGGGGCCGATGCTGACAAGGTTTTTATATGGCAAAGAAAAGCCTAATTTCGTGGCGGGAATAATTCTAACCACCGTCGCCGCGACGCTCATGACGCTGCCAATTACACTGTATTATTTTGGGTCGATTTCAATAATTGCGGTAGTGGCGAACCTGCTGATTTTGCCGACGCTTCCCTACGTGATGGGGCTGGTGTTTTTGACGGGACTTTTTGCGGGCGTGCCGGGTGTGGGAGTGGCGGTGGGCTTTGTGACGGAAAAATTATTGCAATACCATATTGCAGTGGTGGAGTTTTTTGCGGCGCAAAAGTACTTTATTATTGAAGTTCCGATAGGTAATCCTTGGGTCTATATATTATATATAGTGGTGCTAGCGCCATTTGTGGCTGGAGTAGTAATAAAACGGCGGAAATTACGGTGGAAATATTTCGAAAATATGTTAAAATAATTCTAAGTTTAATTATTATTTTTATTGGAGAAAATTATGTCAGGACACAGTAAGTGGGAAACCACCAAACGCCAGAAAGCCGTAGTGGATGCTAAGCGTGGCGCTTTGTTTACCAAGATCGGCAACCAAATTGCAATCGCAGCGCGCGCTGGTACTGATCCAGCCATGAACCCTTCCCTTGCAATGGTGCTCGAAAAAGCTCGCCTTGCTAACATGCCGAAAGCCAACATCGAACGTGCAATCGCTCGCGTGGCCGATAAAACCGCCGCAGCTTTGATTGAGGAAGTTTACGAAGCTTACGGTCCTGGTGGCGTAGGTATCATTATCGAGATTGCAACCGATAATAAGAACCGCACCATGCCAGAAGTACGTCACACGCTAGACAAAAACGGTGGCCGCATGGCTGATCCGGGCTCAGTGATGTTCCAATTCTCACGCAAGGGCGTAATTATGATCTCCGAAAAAGGCGAAGACGCGCTAATGATAGCACTCGAAGCTGGCGCCGAGGATGCTTCCGAAGAAGAAGATGGCATCGAAATCTTTACCGCTGCTTCCGACCTCATGAAAGTGCGCAGCGCATTGATTGAGGCTGGGCTCACGATTACTTCGGCCGAGCTTAAGTATGTGCCAAACAACTACGTACCAGTAGAAGGCGAAGACGCAGAAAAACTCGAAAAAGTTTTGAACGCCGTTGACGACCTTGATGATGTGGTAGCGGTTTACACTAACGCAGAATAATTATTTGCACAAAAAATACCCCCACCAAAGGGGGTATTTTTTTAGCGATTTAATATTGGAATTGGGTAGATATCGCCGTTGATGTCTTGTGCGATTGGTTGCATGCCGCAGCCGTTGTCGCAAACATCACCATCTAAGATTCTTACGATGCCACTTAGGCCGTCGATTCGGCCAGCCACAGTGAAGGCGCCATTCTTGATCGATTGGTAGACTGGGATATAGTGAACGGTGCCATCAGCTAAGACGACGAAGATAAATTCGCCGCCGGCGGCTTGTCCGAAGGCACTAATGTGGGCGTCGACAATGCTTTGATTAAAGTCGACGGTGAATTCGGTTGGACCAGAATAGACTACGTCGTAGATAGCTTCGAGATCTTCGGCGTTAGTAATATGAATATTGAGGACGCTTGGCGTGGAGCCGGCAGCATCAATCGAAATGGCTGGGCCGGCAGTAGTGCTAAGATTATCCCTTATTGATACTCTGTATTTGAGCTCGTCGTAATCTTCGGCTCTAATAGCGAAGTCACTTGGAGAAAGCGTGATGAGTTCGTCGCCTTCGTCGTCAGTAATGATGGTGTCGGTAGTAGGGTCAACATCAGTGTCGGAGACTGGTATGACCGGAGTTTTGACGGTGGTTTTCTTGTTAGTAACGGTAGTTTTATCGTCTTTATTCCCCGCTGTAACTAAAGTGTAAATGCTGAATCCACATCCGGCAACAGCAAGAACGGTACTGATGATGAATGGGATTAGCAGTTTGTTTTTGGCTTTTGGTGTTTCTTCAACGACCGGTTCTTCTACCGGAGCAGATTGAGTTGGATTCTCCATTTTAGACCCTCATAATTAAACTTATTATGTTTATTATAACATAGGAAAAGTGTCTTAAACGTCTTCACGGCCGAGATAAAATATGTTATAATTATAGATGGAAGGGTGGCCGAGTGGTTGATGGCACTGGTCTTGAAAACCAGCAAGTTAATAGCTTCGCAGGTTCGAATCCTGTCCCTTCCGCCATACTCTTTCAGAGTATCACAAAAAGCAGGATATCGGATCTCGCTTCGCTCGATGCGAATCCTGTCCCTTCCGCCATTTTTGCATGAAAAACCCCCGCATTAGCAGGGGAATTTTTGTTGGTGGGTGTTAGTTTAGATTAAAATGTTGTATAGCTTCTCAAGGATGCTGTTTGCATTCAGCCTCGGTAAGAGCTTTTTCAACATCGATAAGACTAAAACATCAATATTAAAGCCGCCCTCAACAATTGGAACGTCGAGTAAGCTCGTGATAGTGTCGTCGCTAACAGAATCCTGACGACAATCGATAGTTTCTTTTCGTACTACTTTTAACTTTCGTAATAACAGCCTGATCGGCAAAGCCACAGCCCATATTAAAAGCAGGACAGTGCCAAAAATTGCGATCAGTGCGTACGAGATTAAATCAATAAAACGCTCCATTATGAATACGAAAATCATACACAGTGCGCTCATTATTGCATCAGCAAGTACCATCGGTTCGTGTTTTTCTGTATGGCTCCGTTCCATTCAAATGTACCTCCTGTCGCATGTGTCCCAGTGATCGAGAAACGTAAAACCGATCTTGTGGAGCATGTCCAAAGTGACGCTGTCCATATCTTTCCGGGAATCGCCAATAGTATCACCGACTATCCTGGCATCGCAGACAATATCACTGATGTCGTCGGCATCGCCGATAATATCATCACCGATGTCGGCGGTAGACATGAACCGGCGGTAGATAATTAACGACTTAATCGGCATAAATATGATGATCCTTAACAGATCTATACCGATTGCCGGTAAAACTAGGCCGTATAACCTTCTCTTTTCCGCACGTAACGCGAACTTTATCACTTCGCGCACCTCTTCGGTGCGTTCGTTGCGATAAGACAGTCCATGTATTTCTTTGTAGCGCTCTCTTATTGCTGAAATTTGTTTTACTAACTCCACCGTTAGTAATGTCATTAATGGCACCTCCTATTCTGTAATTTGCAATATTGCCCACCAATATCGTCTATAATTATAACATAAAAGGCATTGTGAGTCAATTTAGTTGCTATTCGCGATAGCTCGCTGCTTGCTTTTTTGCTATAATTAGTTCTTATGAAGCGCAAGAATCAAAAAAATCTGGATTTAAAGACCGCTATTATTAATTACGGTGCAGATATTCTTGATTCGCGCGAATATAAAAAGTCTGATAAATATATCCAGCATGGCGATACGACCACGCGTGACCATATGATTAGTGCGGCTTTGGTTTGTCTAAAAATCGCACGAGCCCTGCATCTTCATTGCGACGAGCAAAGCTTGGTGCGCGGAGCGCTGCTACACGATTATTTCTTGTACGATTGGCATGCGCCAAGAGCTACGCGTCCGCCAAGGCACCCAACACGCCACGGGACTTACGCACTTAAAAATGCTGCCGAAATTTTTACCATCAATCCGACCGAAGCGGAAATGCTCACGGAACATATGTTCCCTTTGACACTCAAGTGGCCGCGTCATAAAGAGACTTGGATTCTGACAATTGCGGACAAGGCTTGCTCGTTTAAGGAAGCTTTTGCTAAACCGATTTATCACAAAATCGTAAAGGAGATAAATGATGAATCCAACCATTGACGGTAGCCCGGCTACGATTTTGTTATGGTTTATGATTTATTGTTTTATGGGCTGGGTTTGGGAGTCGAGTTATCGCAGTATTCGCCAGCGCAAATTGATTAATTCCGGATTCTTGTTTGGGCCGTACATTCCGATTTATGGTTTTGGTGGTTTGCTATATGTGGCGGTGATGCATTTTACGCTCGATCCGGTAAAATTGTTTTTTGTAGGAGCGACACTGGCGTGCTTGTTGGAATATTTTACTTCGTGGGCGATGGAAAAAATCTTTCACGCTAGATGGTGGGATTATTCAGACAGTCCGCTTAATTTGAACGGGCGAATTTGCTTAGCGGGATTTGTGACGTTTGGTCTTTTTGCGGCGGTCATGCCTTACGTGCAACTCGGCGTAGGAACCTTGATTGACGCGGTGCCGGAAACTTGGCGTATAGTGATGTCGGTAGGATTTTTGCTAGTAGTGGCGACGGATTTTGCCAATACGGTAGACAGCTTGATGAGGCTAAATCTCTTGCTCGAGAGAGTGCAAAAGAGCCTCAAAAAGCAGACCGTGCAGATGGCAGAATTTTGGACTGGAACTGGACGCCGTCAACGCTGGATTGGGAAACGTATGCTTAAAGTTTTCCCGAAGTTTCGTTCGATTAAGGATCCAGAAGCGATGAAGCGGATTAGAAAGTTTTACGAAGAGTCGATAAAGAAGAAGCTCAGGCATTAGGTGGTAGACGCACGGCTAAAGCCGTGCTAGGTACCACCATTTTTTTAAAAACATAGGGTGGTAGACGCACGACTAGCGTCGTGCTAGGTACCACCACACGTTTTGCAAAAGAAATTTCAAAGAACACGAAAGTGTTCTTGTTTTATTTGGGAAGATATACTAAAAAATAAATAAATTTATTTTTTAGTATACTTGCCCAAATAAAAAAAGAGCCTCCGGCTCTTGAAATTTCTTTTGCCCCTAAATCTGTGTGGTGGTACCGGGTGGTTTCGAACCACCGACCTTGGGCTTATGAGTCCCACGCTCTAACCAACTGAGCTACGGTACCACGAATAAGCTATATTGTAGCATATTTTGGTGATATAATAAAGAGTATGAATAGAAAAACTGGTTTTACAATTCTTGAAGTTGTAGTGGTGGCAGTTTTCGCTACGCTGCTTTTGATATTATTCTTTATGCAAAAGACTAACATTGACGCAATGAAGCGCGATGCTGACCGCAAGGTAGCAATTAACGCAATGTATTATGCGCTTGAAGAAGGCTTCTTCGCACAACATGGCTATTACCCAGAAACGATTTCTGAAGAAAATATAAAGATGATTGATCCAGCCCTTTGGACTGATCCTAGTGGCGTTAACCTTGGCGACACTGGTAGTTCCTATACTTACGAGCCAGGCAACTGTGTTGAAGGTAAGTGCAAAGAATATATTCTAAAAGCTGCGCTTGAAAAAGAAGATTTCTATATTAAACGCAATCGACAAAATTAAGCTCGCTCTTTCATTTCTTGTTGGAGAGCTTGTTTGCTGTCGCGAATGAGTTTCATGATTTTGTTGATATCTTCGCCAGGATTGGTCGTGCGTTCAAAAGTGTAGGTGGTTTCGTCGCCAATGGTAGAAAGACGCAAAGTGCCAATCTTGAAGAGTTTCTCCCAAATGCCGTTTTGACTAAAACTGATATCTTCGATACCAGAAAGGTCGATGGCATTCTTGGACGAAGCCATTGGAGAAATCATAACATACTGGATAGCACGCTTATTGGTGATGTAAAGCTTGTTGCAGTTATAAACTTTGGTAGCAAGAACACCACCGATGACAAAAAGTGCACCTAGGATTAACGACAAAGTGGTGAGGAAGCCGATATTGGCTGTAGCGGCAGACGAGTTAGTGCTAGAGCACAAGAAAAACACTAACGCAACCGCAGCATTAGCAGCAACAACAACAGACCAAATCAACCAATAACAAATTGGGGCGCGAGAAAAGACATATTCGACATATTCCCCTTCAATCAACTTAAGAGCTGGGAAATCTTTTTTGCTACGTTCGTGACGAACGTTTGCCAAGTTTTCATCCATAGTGAAAAACTCCTCGTTTACTACCTAAATTATAACATATTTTCGACATCAGCCAAATGTTTTTTGCCTTTTTCGGTGACGAGGCGCCCCCGTGGAGTACGCTCTAGTAGGCCGAGTTGCAAGAGATAAGGCTCGTAGTAATCCTCGATTGTGGTAGGCTCGTCGCCAGTGAGGGCAGCGATGGTAGTAAGACCAACTGGGCGATCGCCGTAGTTGGCTAGCATTAGAGAGAGCATGTTGCGGTCGGCTGGGTCAAGGCCGAGGTCGTCTACTTCCATCATTTGAAGAGCTTTGGTAGTGGTAGGAAGATCGACGATGCCATCGCCATTAACGTCGGCATAATCGCGGACGCGCTTGAAGAGGCGGTTGGCGATACGCGGAGTAAGGCGGGAGCGAGTGGAAAGAAGCTTGGTGGCGTCTGGAGAAATTTCGGTATTCAAAATACCGGCGGTACGGGTGATAATCTGGCCAATTTCGGGCTCTTTGTAATATTCGAGACGGTGAATGATGCCGAAACGGTCACGAAGTGGGCCAGCCAGCGAACCGGTGCGCGTAGTAGCGCCAATCACGGTAAATTTAGGAAGGTCCAATCGGACGCTGCGGGCGGCTGGGCCTTTGCCAATCACAATATCGAGCTTGTAATCCTCCATAGCGGAGTAGAGGACTTCTTCCACGGCGCGACGGAGGCGATGGATTTCATCAATAAACAAGACGTCGCCATCTTTGAGGTTAGTAAGGATACTGGCGAGGTCACCGGCGCGCTCGATAGCTGGGCCGGAAGTAACGCGAAGTGAAGCACCGAGCTCATGAGCGATCACGCCAGCCATGGTAGTCTTCCCTAGCCCCGGTGGACCATATAATAATATATGGTCTAGAGTAGTGCCGTCGTTTCGCTTTTTGACGGCGTCGATGGCGAGCTTGAGATTGTTCTTAAGACGTTCCTGGCCAATATATTCGCTAAAGTTGGTCGGGCGAAGGCTGATTTCGATTTTGGCTTCATCAGAATCGGTGGCCGAGATGGTTGGCTCCACCAGGCGGTCTTTTTTGAAATCATTTTGCCTCTCTATCATGGTTAGTATTATACCACAGATAGGGTGCTCTGGTAGGTGAAGCTAAAAACAAAATTAGCAGTCTTGACAAATGAGTGCTAGTTTACTACAATAGATAGTAGATTAGCAGTCTCACATGGAGAGTGCTAGAAAAGGAGTAAAAATATGTCAAAAATCATTGGTATCGACCTTGGAACTACGAACTCCGCTTTCGCATACATGGTCGCTGGTAAGCCAGAAGTTATTACTAACGCCGAAGGTGACCGCACTACCCCATCGGTAGTTGCCGTTACTAAAAAAGGTGAACGCCTAGTGGGTAAGGTTGCACAGCGTCAACGTGTGACTAATCCAAAGAACACCATTTATGGTATTAAGCGTTTGATTGGTCGTAAGTTTGAAGATAAAGAAGTCAAACACGACCTTGATATTTCCCCATACAAGATTGTCAAAAAAGGCAATGGCGTGGCCGTAGAAATGGACGGCAAGGAATATACTCCAGAAGAAATTTCAGCAATGGTGCTTTCGAAAATTAAAGCCGATGCTGAAGCCTTCCTTGGCGAAAAAGTTACCGAAGCTATTATTACCGTACCTGCCTACTTTGATGATTCTCAACGTCAAGCTACGAAGGATGCTGGTAAAATCGCTGGCCTCGAAGTTAAGCGTATTATTAACGAGCCAACGGCTGCTGCACTAGCCTATGGTCTAGAATCTAAGAAAGACGAAAAGATTGTAGTCTTCGACCTTGGTGGTGGTACGTTCGATGTGTCCGTACTTGAGCTCGGTGATGGTGTGTTCGAAGTGATGTCCACGAACGGTGATACTCACCTTGGTGGTGAAGATTTCGATAATATCATCGTTAACTACCTCGTAGATGAATTCAAGAAAGAGTCTGGCATCGATATTAAAGGTGATGCCGCTGCTATGCAACGTGTAAAGGACGAAGCTGAGAAGGCCAAGAAGGAACTCTCTTCTTCTACTTCTACTGATATTAACTTGCCATTCCTTTCAGCCGACGCCGAAGGTCCAAAGCATTTTGAACATACTTTGACTCGCGCCAAACTTGAAGAGCTTGTGAAAGATTTGCTTGATCGCCTCAGTGGTCCAGTCGAAAAAGCTTTGAAGGATGCTAAGCTCACGACCAAAGATATCGACGAAATCGTGATGGTTGGCGGTATGACTCGTATGCCAGCCGTAGTCGAGAAAGTTAAATCCATCTTTGGCAAGGATCCAATGCAGGGCGTGAACCCAGATGAGGTCGTGGCCGTAGGTGCTGCTATTCAAGGTGGCGTGCTTCAGGGCGATGTTAAAGACGTGCTTCTTCTTGATGTGACCCCACTCACCCTTGGTATCGAAACCATGGGCGGCGTACGTACTCCGCTAATTGATCGCAACACTACGATTCCTACTTCCAAATCTGAGGTCTTCTCTACCGCTTCAGACAACCAGCCGCAAGTAGAAATTCACGTGCTCCAGGGCGAACGTGAATTTGCTGCCGATAACAAATCGCTCGGTCGCTTCATCCTTGATGGTATTGCTCCAGCACCACGTGGCGTGCCACAGATTGAAGTCACCTTTAACCTTGATGCAAACGGTATTCTTAATGTAACCGCTAAGGATAAAGGTACCGGCAAAGAGCAATCAATTACGATTCAGAACTCTGGCAACATGAGTAAAGAAGATATCGAGAAGGCTCAAAAAGAAGCTGAGATGCATGCCGAAGAAGATAAGAAGAAGCACGAAGCTGTGGACGCTAAAAACCGTCTCGAAAACATGATTTATCAAGCCGAAAAGATGCCTGACGAATACAAAGACAAGATTTCGGACGAAGACAAAGAGACTTTGAAGTCTGCCGTAGAAGAGGCTAAGAAAGTTTTGAACGACACGGATGCCGATAAGGAAAAATTTGAGGCAGCTGCAAAGGAGCTTTCGGATAAGATGATGCCAATCGGCGCAAAGCTTTATCAAAGCGCTTCGGACGATAAGTCTGGCGACAAGAAGGGCGATGCAAAATCCGATGATGACGCCGTAGAAGGTGAAGTCGTAGATAAATAATCCGCCTAGAAAAAATAACACCTCCAAGTGGGGGTGTTATTTTTTTGGGTTAAGATTAAAGCTTACTTAGGGTTAAGTATGCAGCGTGCTTGCAGGTAAGCATCCGACGATACATAATCGCTGGAGCCGTCATACAAAACACGTTTGCTATAACCATAGAAATAGACTTTTCCGGCGCGCGTGAAGCGATCCCCTTCCTCTCCAGTGTCCCGAATTTTTCCTTCACCTAGGTTATATTCACCGTTTAGAGATATTCTGAGAACATTAGCTCTCTGATTGCCGGAACTATATACGTTCTCATATGTACTTGCGGCTGGAAGAATCCATCGTTTAGGACAGAGCGAACCGTTGCCGTCGACTGTAATGAGGGCTTGAGAATAGAAGCGTACGCCAGGCTCTGCGCTATAGGTTTGATTAGTTTCACTGTCGTCAGGAGTCCAAGAGTCATAGATGTTAGTATCGTCTGGAGAGAGCGTCGTTCCCGCCTCCGGTTGGAAGTCAAGATCGTCCATCATCCAGCAGTCAGAATAGTTTGCGCCAGGAACTCGGCTTATAAGATAGGTTTTATTATCGCGCGCATCTTTGAGTGTGTATAGTTCGCCAAGATTAAGGTTGTCACAAATATTTGGATCCATATCTTGCATATAAGTTACGCCTGGGACTGGTCTTGACCAAACAGCGTAGAGTGTTGTGTTTCTATCTGCAGTAGTAATGGTATCTCCTGGCTGATATTCGACAGCACCATTTTCCGCGCTTGAATAACCAATAAAAGTGTAGCCATCGCGAGTAGGAGCATCGCTCGGAACAGCAAATTCGCTTTTACCATCATCCGAAAGTTCGGCAGAAAGTTCCCCGACGCCTTCAATATTGAGATGCGCAAAGCCGGTACGGCGAGTGACGCATCGAACGCGTTGTTGGCTGGCGCGGTTGACAAAATGAATAATTCTGAAGAATGACATTTGGTTGATTGTTAGGACATTAGGCACGAACACTACACGATTGTTGCCATCACGTCCGGCATAGTACTCGTTTAGCGAATACGCTAAGCCACTATCGTCGGTGACACTTATATTAAGTAATGATGTGAGCCTGTTAAAAGCCGCTGTAACTTCATCCATATTTCCAAGGTCATAAAGACCATAGGCTGCACCTATGTTTTGAGGAAGATCTGAGCCAAGCAGTTGCCAGCCTTTAGGGCAAATAGAGTCTTTAGCGATAGTAACACCTGCGGCATCTATGTTATTAACGTCAATATATGTACTTGGGATGCTTGGATGCGCAAGTCCTGCAATACCGCTATAGGCGTACATGCCATCGCTGGCGATTGCACTTAGGTCAATATAACTCATCATACATTCCTGCATACTGCGCCCATCGCACAACTTGCTAAGTACACTCTCCATATTGAGTTCATTATGATATTCTGGATCGGAGTAGGCGTGACCGTTTTCGTCAATATACATAGTATTAAAATTCGGCGTCCAGGAATCTTTGCTGTTTAGGTCAGTATCGGCAGAAGTGAGAGTTTTTTCGGTGGAAAGTACGAGCTGTAGATCGTCTTGCATGTAGCAGTTGTTGTCTTTGAGGCGGACGACATTATATTCATTATTGTCGCGAACATCTTTAAGCGTGTATGGCGTCTCCAACTCCATCCTCTCACAGACGGCACTGTTCATGCCTTGCATGGTACCATCGAAGTCGATAGTGAGGGTGTAGTTAAGATTGAGTTTGTAAGTACCGGCAATATCTAGGTCTTTAGCACGGACGGCGTAGTAGACATCGAAGGTTTTATCTTTTAGGCTAGCATCGGATTTGATGATGGCAGTCTTTTCGGTAGTAACTGGATTCCAAGTGATGTCTTGTTGTTCTGCTGGATTACCAATGGTGTAACCAAAGGATTTATCGGTGAGTGCGCCTGGTTCGGTGATGGATGGAATAACTAGATTGGAGTTGCTTTCATGAACTAGTTTGTTGTCGCTGGCAGTGAGGTAGATGGTGTATGGACCAGAGACTTCTTCGGAGACGGTGATAGTGTCTTTGACATAGGCTAGTTCTTCGGTACCTAGGATACCGGCATCAAGAGTGAGAGTACCTGCAGAGGTAGCAGTTACTTCAAGAAGGTCATCAGTGAGAGTGGCAGCGCGAATGGCACTGGCAGAGTTGTTTTGATTTAGATTGATGTTATTTAGCACATTGACGAGAGCTGGGAGAGCCAGAATGGCAAGAAGTGAGACGGCAAGAGTCTTCTTCTTTTTGATGTGAAAGTTAGTACTGGTTTTGTGCTTGATGAGCCTAGAAATGACAAAGGCAGAAACGACAAGAATGGCGAAACCGCCAAAGAAAATTCCTGTGTTGGAGCCGCTGAGAATACCGGTGTTTGGAAC
>JAEEGL011071935.1_pt1 | contig 14778 bp, 7 predicted proteins | sample 9134231 | NCBI WGS metagenome assembly JAEEGL01 (sample SAMN16246548, study PRJNA631951) | gut metagenome | biome: gut microbiome; feature: rumen; material: fiber-attached | host: Bos | place: Iran: Karaj | collected 2018-10 | reverse complement strand
GTCAGGAAGTATCTTTTCTCTAAAGGATTTAGATATCGAAAGAATGTCAAGGAGCTTCCGGGGAAGCCAGACATTATATTACCAAAATACAAGGCTTGTATTTTTATACATGGTTGTTTTTGGCATAGACATAAGAATTGTAAATTAGCAACTATTCCTAAAACGAATACTGATTTTTGGATGAATAAATTCAAAAAAAATGTTGATAATGACGTAAAGCACATTGTAGATCTTAATAATATAGGGTGGAAAGTTTTAGTTATTTGGGAATGTGAAATAAATAAGCAATTTGATGTGACAATGAATAAAGTGGAACATTTTATTATTGATCCATAGATCGTCTTGAATTATTGTATATATTAAACATGAAAGAATTATTTGAAGCTTAGGAAAAACGCAATGATTGTACAAGCGAAAACAATTAAATTGCTGTTATATGATGGAACATTACAAGGGGTTATATGTATTGAGGATTCAAATTGGAATTCTGGTGAGTTGTATTCAGCACCTAAAGAATCCATTTCAAAACTAATGGAAACCGACGCTTGTAAAAAATATGGAGTTTACCTTTTATTATCTTCAGATAAAGTGTATGTTGGACAAGCTTCAAATCTTGCGGAAAGAATCCATCAACATATAAACGGAAAAGATTGGTGGGAAAGGGTTGTTATTTTAACGACAAAAGATGATAGTTTAACTCGTTCAGGTATTGATTATCTTGAAAACTCATTAATCAACAAGGCTTTAACTTTAAAAAAACTTGATTGTGATAATAGAAAAAAAGGGAATTCTCCGAAAGTTGATAAATTCGATAAAGAAATTCTTAATCAGTATATAGCTGAAGCAATGTTTTTAATGGAGCTAATTGGTATTAGTGTTTTCTCTGAAGTTAAGTCTTCGAAACAAAAGGTAAGAAGAGAATCCCATCCTCTCTTAATTCAAACTGTTGGATCATCACCTAAACTTGAAATTGGAAAAAGAGCAAAAAAAGAAGCTATTAATTATATTTTGGAAAATGGTATTTCACTCGAAAAGAGTATTAGTTACGCTGTCAGGCAGGAAAAAAGAATTACCTGCTGGGTAAATCCAAAAGTTGAACTTCTACAAAAGGAATGGAATCTAATATTAAACAACACAAAAGATAATGAACTCATCATTTTACATATACCGGCAAATAGTCTACATCTTCAGGACAAGAAACATCATGGTTTAAAGGTTAGATCTGATAAACCAGAATTGATTGACATGAATATTTCTGTGGATACTTTAGTTGACACGGTAAGCCATATTGATTTATCTACCTATTGTATCAATCGTCTTTACTATTAAAAACATGAGTCCATTACAGCTATTTCTGTAGGGCTAAGAACAATTGCATGGATATGTGTTAGATCTAGTGAAATGGACTTTAGTCTTAATATAGCTAATTACATAAGTCGTTAAAGAATCCTATTTTTTTGTTCACAAGATCTCCAACTATTACACCTCTGTCTAAGAACCGATTACCACATTCACAACAGGTTTCTGGTAGAAGGGTACAGTTATGACATGCGGCCAAATTGCATGATTCTGGACCCTGCCCCAAAGATTGAATGCATATAGGATCTGATGAACACCAAGTTGCATTTCTAATTGCATCACAAATAATATCTTCAATATGACCTTTTTCACCTTGGCGCACCAAACCACCGAGTGATCCCTCCGAATCACCTGATGCTGTGTAAATTAATACCCCATTCATTTCTAAATCATTACTTGTTTTTTCGCAGTATATTCTTTCCCTAATTGATGAACTTCCGTAGCCACATTCAAAACTGAGTTGATTTATAATCAGGTGTGCGAAAGTATGAATCAATATATATTCAGGTCGTATTATTCCTTGAGACATTTTGCTAAAGAATGATTTGGAATATGAATCCTGAATGTTTTTTATTCTAGACAAAACAAATGTCTGATGTGCCCATTCATTGACTATTTCTTTATTAAATTCAAAGAATATTCCTTCTCCTTTGACCTGTATTGCTGGCAACCAGTTTTCGTCTCCTAGTCGAAGCATTTTCCTTTTTTCAGATATCGGCATAAGATTAGGCTCTACTCTTGAAAAACCAACAAAAGCCCTTGTTTCTTGGAGCTTATGAACAAGAGATATACTTTTAAAGTACTTACCGATAACTGGATCATAAATTGATATAGGATTGTTAATTGTATGGAAACGTTGTGCATCACTTCCGCTATTTTTGATTAAAACCTTGTATTCTGCTTGACGATAAGCATCCTCACTCATATCTTCACTAACGTTTTGTATATTTGTGAGTCCTTGAGCCCTATTAACAAATGCTTTATACAGTTCTTCTCCATTTATATGATTTTTTTCAGCTAGATCAATGATAACGTCTTTATTTAATTCACCATCAATTCTAGAAGCGTTGATTACATCGAAATAAATATCAAGTATATTTAATATTTTCTTTGTGGTTTGATCTTCATCTGTTGGAATGTAAATTGAACTTCTCGTATCAGCGAACCAAACATTTGTTGCACCACGAAGAACGATTTGTAAATCTTCAGAATTACATTGATTATTTTCATCTTCTTCAATTCCTAACCAAGGTTTGGATCCTCTACAGTGATACGATATTTTTGCAAGTGCACCAGGACGTTTTGCAGAAGCAATAGATTTTTTAGCTCCACATGTACATTCATAAAAAACACCGCTTAGTGACGCCGATGCACCTCCGGTACTCCTTCGGATAATACATGTTTTAGGATTATATTTATGATTACCATCTGAATGTAGCCACTCGGCAACTGGAAAATCATCAATATGCCCTTTGGGACATATTATGATAAAACGTTCTGGTATGAGTTTCTTTTTATATCGACTATTTGGGTCGCATTTTCGTCCATTTTGCCACGGGTAGCACTTGCACTCAGGCTGTTGTTGATAGTAAGTGGTTTTTTCCATTTGCCCGCACCAAGGACAATAATGCCATGTTGGAAAACGAACAGTGGGTATTTTTAAAAAGCAATTATCAGGATCCGCATTTTTTTCTCTATAATCTGGTGGCCATCGTAGTTCTTTAACATTTAATCTTTTTGTTAAACGTTCATCCTTAATAATGAATGGTGTGAGATCGTTATATCTCCACATGTCTAGTCCGGCAATCATTAATGATTCATCATTAGGAAAAGGAACTAATGACCCAACGCCCCAAGGACCAATTAATGAATTTCTTCTCATAGGTTTATTAGGAAATGTCATTTTCTTCATCCCTTCCTGTATATCTATTCTTTAATACTTCTGCTTCACATGAAGCATCAACACTGCGCATTGATGTTGGGGTTTCCAGTCCTTGGCCATTCCAGAGAATATTTGGATGAGTTCCAGCCGAATACATTAACGGGACTTGATCACTATAAGATCCGTCAGCATTATATTGAGGCACCCATTTTTGCGGACTCCAATCTTCCCAATCCTGTTTAACAGCGTTCATTGCAGTTTTAGTTGCTTCGAGTTCATTTGCATCGATTATTTCAACGCGTTTTTCAATAATCTGTTCTACATGTTTGTATAAAACAGTATCTGGTGTTTTTGGAGGTGACTGGTTGAACTGGGCATTGCTTTCCATTCTCATCATACCAATCATAATCGCATGCAATGCTCTATCTCGTACGGGAGATGAAAAAGGAGTTATGCTTGTAGGTTCAACATTGGAGTATATTTTAGAATGATAAGAGATAAAACTTTCATAATGAGATTTATCTCTTGGTCTTCCAGGTCGAAAAAGTACAAAAATCACACCAGGCGCATTTTTTTCATCACGACCTACACGACTTGTTGCTTGTATGTATTCAGATGTTGTTTTCGGTTGACCAGCAACAGTCATTAGCCCTAGTCGTGGAACATCAAGACCAACAGAAATCATATTTGTTGCAAGACAAATATCAATGGGATGCTCATTTTCTTTTTCAATACTATTGCTTATTTTACAATACCTAATTCCCAGATTGGCTAGACTTGAAGTAATTTCATTTCCTGGAATTCTGCTTGTTAGTTCCTCATCACGATATATATAACGTCTGTGTTTTCTGTATTCATCTTTGTCTGAATATCGTTTGTCATCAAACCTACGTTTATACATTACATCCAATTGTTGGTCGACATCAGCATGTATCCATGTTTTAGCTTGTCCTAATTCACGGATGCTGTTATAGTATCCCATGTTTGTCCAATATGGATCTCTGTCTGATTCTTTATCAACAATCATCGCTTTTGTTCCATACAATAATGCTGCAAATAGCCTAATAGCTGTGGTTGCATCTGATGATGATCCAGTAGCCATGATTCCTACATAACGTCTTCCATTTCGTGATTTATCTTGTACTGCAAAAAAGGAGTCACCGGCATCAAGACCTGAAGGAGGAAATTGGAAAACGTCTTCCTTGCTACATCCGTATAAAGCATGACATTGATCTTTTGAGTGGCTAATTGTAGCTGTTGAAGCAATAATTTTGGGATGTATTTCTGTTGAGTTATTTCTTAAAGTACAAAGTTCATTTATTAGAGTTTCATAGTGGCCGACCATAGAGCCCAGAGGCCCGGATATTAAATGTAATTCGTCTTGAATTATCAAATCCGGTGAACTAATTTTTTTCCCATTTTGAATACCGAAAATGCTTTGTGCCTCTGGTAAGTATGGAAGCATAGCAAATTTATCTACCGTTCCTAAAAGTAATGTCGGTGGGTTTTTGTAAATTGTTTGATCAACGACATACAGTGGGAGTGGTTCATTGTTGAAATCACATCTTTTATTATCACATTGGAAAACAAATTCAAAAGAAGGGGCACTTCGTTTAATTTTTTTGTATCCTGGAACAAAAGATTTTTCAACAGGTCCCATTTGTGCTCCGCACCAAGGGCATTTCAGTATGACAAACGGATTATCGGTTCCACCGTTATACAGATCAATGAATTTTTTTACTGCAATCTTTTCATTATTTGGTGTTGTTGTTCCACCCACCCAAAGTCCAATAGTTATTTTATTATTTCCAAAAAGCTGTTCGTTATTTTTCCTTATTAATTCACATGCACAAATTAGAGCTGATGCACGTTCATACTGTTGAGCAGTTAGCAGTCTCAATGTGTATCTCATCAAAATTGCTGTGCCACTGTCTTCTCTGTTTAACAATCTTCTAATAAAAATTGTGTAGGCAGATAATCCTAGGTAGGCCTCTGTTTTTCCTCCACCAGTAGGAAACCAAATTAAGTCTACTATGCCACGTTCATTTGAATTATGATCAAGCATTGAACGAAGGTTGATTAGAATGAATGCCAATTGGAATGGTCGCCATTTTCCGTATCTATTTTTGTCTCCATACCAAGTATCTCTGTTGTCTACAACTGGCATTTGGATTGGATTATTAAGCATTTTATCTTTATTCCATGTTTGCAGTGGAAGATTATAGTGAAGTTGCTGTTGCAGCATTGCTAAATTCATATATTGAAATGCTGTTTGGACAGCTTTGTTTTGTTCAAGTAATGCCACTCCTTTTTTCATTCTTTCAAGGCATTTTTCACAATTACTAATGTGTCTGTTTGCTGTTTCCTCATACTTTGGATCAAGAGTTCCTTTTGTTTTAATTAAATCATTGATCCATTCTTGATATTTTTCGCATAACAGTTTCAGTTCTTTTATTGTTTCAGAATGATTATTATCCTTACTCATCTTATACATATCCAGTGATATGCCTTCTAATGAGTTTGGGATTATGGGCTTTATTTCATATTTTGGAAAAGTAGCAGTTGATATCCATTTAACTATTGCATTGTCATCCCATTCTGCTGAGATTCCATGTCCAATAGCATAGTTCTTGATGTTTCGGTAGAGCAGTTGATTTGATAGATAGTCCTCATCTTTTGTGACTTTTTGTTCGACGGGCAATGGAGAAAAACCTTTCTGGGAATAAATGATGAATTTAGATTGAAAAAAACAATCATCATCTTTTACAGATGAACCACTACTAACTTTTGTGTTTTCTAGGCTGAATGTTACGATAGTGTTATTATCGATCATGTATCTGTATGTGACATCTAGTTTAAGATTATAGTTGTCAATTTTTATTTGTGTGATTGGATTGTCTTTTGTTGGAATATCAATGGGTGCATCATTATTATTCCATTTTATAGCTGTACGTGGATATGAATAACTCTTTTTCTGGTTAATAGGATTAATTGAAGATTCTGTGCGGTAAGTTCCTGCTGTTACCTTACAACGAATAGAGTCATCATTCTTAATTGATACAGTGATACTAATGGCTGATTGTCGAAATGCATTAGAACGATTGATTAGTTCTTCTGCATCTTCTAAAAACTCATAGTTATCAATATTTTTTTTATCTAGAGGAATTTGTTCAGTATCTTCTACGGTTGTTTCTTCAAGTGGAATGCTTTCATCTTCTCTAGTGTCTACTTGGATATCTGTCGTGCATTGAGGAAATAGTATGCCGGCAAGATATCTTGTACGAGGTGGATCAGTACGAAGTATTTCTTCTCCGTTTTCTTGAGTCATACCTTCCCAGTCAATTGGGTCTGGACCAATGAATTCCTTTTCAACAAAATCAATCAGTTGATCACGTCTATCATCAATCACTTTAATAATCTCCTTCTCAATAAATCATCGTATTCCTTCTTTGCTGAGTTTGATTCAAGAATAAACAGTCCTGAGCAAGCTCGGCTTAATCCTGCATACATCAGCTGTTCTGATGAATAACTTTCAATATCTGTTAGTATAATGATTGTATTTTCTAGACCTTTGTAACCTTGAATGGTACAAAACATGGTACGAATTCTTTCTGATATTCTATAGTTACGGACAGAATACTTTTTTAATGAAGATACAACGGAATCCTCTCTTCTTTTAGGAGATAGTATTGTGATTGACTGAGGCTTAACATGTGAATTATATAAATCAGTCAGTAATTGTTCCAGCTTTTCTTTCTGTTCATCCATTGAATTCCATGTAATGTATTGAACCGGTGGGCCGTCGACTTTTGTCCATAGATTATTTGATGGATCAAATCCAGTAATCGTCTGCAGTTCTTTGCAAATTGGTTTTGTATTTCTACAGTTAACAGTTAACTTGAACCTAATAAAATATGAGTAATCTGCTAATTTATCAATTAATTCTTTCTCTGAATGATTAGTGTTGTAAATCGCCTGCATTGAAAAATCTCCAAACATTGTCCATTTGCCGCGATCCAGTCCTTTCTTTAAACATGAGTCAAGGACAATTAAATAATTATCATTTATGAGGTCCTGTGCTTCATCTATGATTATTCTGTCAAATCTTTCTTGACATTCTTCTAAGGCTTTAAGTGAAGCATTTGGGAGCAATTCTTTATAGTATTCATCTTTTGAACTCTCATTTTGTGGCATAGGTGGACGGGTATGAGTATCATTTGTTATTTGAACCATATATTTGTGGAACGTTCCTATGAAAGAAGGTCGCAACGATAAAGGGAATGAATCATAATATGATGATATCCAGTCTGCAAGATTTGAATTAAAACAGAATAGAGCAACTCTTTCCCCGGATGCCGAACGTTTCTTGGCTTCTTCAATGGCTATGAGTGTTTTTCCAGTCCCAGCTGGTCCCATTATTAAACATCTGGGGTTGTCATCAAGTTGATCTAGACATCGATATTGTTCTTTTGTTAAGGAAATTAATTCATTTTTTGCTGTTATGAATTGGGAATTGATAGAAACTGCAAAATCAAAATCGCCACGTAGAAGTGAAGAAATATATTTTACATCTTTTATACTAGGTAATTTTGAATCATCAAATGAACCATATAAGGATTTCCACTTTTCAATCGTTGATTTTGAAAGACGTTCAATGAATTCAGTTATATTGTTACCATCTCGCGAATCAAATATCTGCCATTGTTCTTCATCAATACCTTGTGCAGTATATTCAACGTCTGGAAACATTACCCCATATCCATATAAAATGTCAGAAATATGGCTGTGATTATTATCTAGACGTTTTTTTAATGAATTTAAAATACTAAAAATACCATCTTTAGCTTGTTCAAATGGCCCACGAGGTTTACTGTTTGTTTCACCATATCTATTTGTAAAAAACCATATCCCATCTTCTCTTTTGACACGGCCACCTTTTACTTCTAATGCAAATATGCCTAATTTAGGAGCGATTACTAAAAAGTCTGTTTCACCATATATCACTTTGTTATGATTTGATATACCGAGAGAATGAAGAACTATCCAATTGTCAGTATTATCTGCTGTTTTGAACCATTCGAATACTTTTTGTTCGGCAGAAGATGTGACCTCAGGAGAAACCACAGATGGGATCATTGTTGCCATATGTTTTCCTTATTCTTCAATTAGTCGATTAGTGTCAGATCTGTTGACAAAAACTTGTGAACCAATATCTATTATCTTTAGTATTTTTACTAAACCTATATCATCAACTTGAATTTCAATGGGTTCCCAAATATTGAATGGGTCAATATCTCCATAAGATTTCAGGGTATCAACGATCTTATTCCTTAGTTGCATAGATAAAAACCTGCCTGCTTGAATATGAGCATTTTTTACTAATGAAGCTGCATCATATACTTCATCAAGCATTTCTTCTAAAACACTGCTATTTGTGGCTTTTGCAATCAATAATAAATCTTGTTTGCTTTGAGGCGAAATCATATCGTCATCCAACAGCCACGATTTGACTGTTTGAAATCCTTTTGTACAACCTTCTTGTCTTAAACGTTCAAATAACTGTTCTGGAGTACTAAATAATGATTCAATTTGAAGCGCCTCTTTCCATTTGCCGGCAATTTCTCTTAAATGGCTTTTTCCGGAATTAGATAACATAATATCAGCTATATCTTTAATCAAATCCTGATCCGTTTTTCTTACAACAACAAAATCACCGATATTTAAGTCTTGTGGCGATTTCATTTTAATAGATTCTTCATCATTCAGAATAATATCACTGGCGGTAATAACTTGATGACCTGTTCTATAAAATGAGATAGAACCCCCTATAAAATTAACAGGGATTGCTTCCACACTATTGCTAATATCTTTCTTATCGGTACCAGAGACATATTGTCTATATTTATTTTCACGAAGTATTAGTTCAATTTCATCAAATTCGTCTTTTTGAGAAGTGGATAATCCAGGTGATTTTGATCTGATCATTCCTTTTGTTGATATTATGGAGTGCTCTGTGCTAAATGATTTCTCAATGGTTTCGATATTATTCGAATCGCATAATAATTCTTCCCATTTTGTAGTAGAAAAATCTTTCCATTTTTTCTCTATGGCATATAGCAACACAACATAGTTTTTAGTGTTATAGCTAAATAGGATTTTTCTCATTACAGCACGTTTGAACCACCCTGCAACGATCGTTGTATCATATGAATCACAAGGAATATGATAGTAATCCGAAGGATAACAAACCTCTATATTTAATGATTTGTTATTTGAATCACACCAATTTATCCAATACTCTTTAACAATTGTTTTATCAAATTGATCCGGTATAACAAGAATGATTTTTTTAGAATTCGTTGATGATAAGTATGAGACAAGATTCTTATGTTTTTGATTAATTGAAGAACTACAAAATGTTTGAGAAAGATTATCAATTACTGATTTATAATCAGAGTATGTCTTATCAGATATGAATCGTTTTTCATTTTCTAATATTATTCTACAATCAGATAGTGTGGATTTATTTCGATTCAGCAATTCGTTGCTGTATGGTATCGTTTCCCATAGAGCATAAAACGATAATGAAAATAACTTATCAAACAGTTTTATCATCTGTGGAGAGGATGTAATAGTATCATTTTTATTACTGTTTAAAAGCTCTATTGTATTATTAATCAGCTTATCATCGAGATAACTATACTGAATGGTTCTCTGAGAACAATTCTTTACCTTTAAATTTGTTTCTATTGGAGCTGAGTTATATAGCTGTTGGATTATATTCGTTTCATCCCAACGCCATATATTAAAACCTCTATCTAATAAAAAGAATAAATCAAATGAATTAACAATATCTGTGACACAAGTTATAGGGATATTCATTTTTAGTAGTTTATCTAGAGAATCCTTTTGTGACTCTAATAGTGAAGCATTAGAACCATCAATGATAATTGATTGAATGGGACTTCCTTTTTCAGCCATTGATGCAATCGCATATAGATCTGAAGCAAGTACAATTGCTGGTATTCCTTTTAATTGGCCTGTGCCGATATTATGCACATTTCCTTCAAAATCAGTTTGCCCAAAAAAAATAATATCATTGATATTTTGTTCGCATAACCTACATTTAGAAATTAGGCTTTTAGCGTTTGCAATTGTAGTCATATTTACGATGGAACTATCCATATGTGTTTTATGATCTGCTAGTATTTGTAAAAGCTTTTGATTTGTTGATAGTTTAGAAAGGTTAGCTTCAGCTTTCTTTTTTTCGTAGCAAAAAGTCTGATAGTTATTAATCCTTTTTGCATTAGTCTTTTGAAAAAAAGGGAAAAAATCAATCGGTGCGCTATCTATAAGATCTGACGTTTCAATACTCATACGTATTTTGCCAGAAGAATCTGTTTTTATTCCTTTAAATTTAACTACTGCTTTACCAATACGAAGATTATCATTAGGAGTAAAGCAATTAGGATTATAATTGCTCTCTATTCTGCCGATAGAAATGTTATATAGGAGTCTTACTAATGTAAAAGTGAAAATTGATTCTATTCTTTCAGGAAAAACAATAACATTTGCTTTTCCCTGGTTCTCTATCATTTTATCAAGCAATAGATTGCTTGCTTTGATTATAGGCGGAATACTGATAGACTGATTTGGGTCATACAATGACATCGTTAATCCATCAAAAATGGTGCTCTCTGAGAGCAGATTTGTCAGATAATCATGCCATTCGACCATTTATTCAGCTCCTATGGATTTGCTATATTCGAAAACCTTTTTCTATTGCTTCGTTATATACTTTCAGTGCATTGGTAGCTTGTTTAATAGTTGGATCCTGATTACGACCAACAATGGATCCAACTGAAAAAAGTAAACTGCGTTGCCATGGTTGAAAATTATCAGTCTCTTTTGCCCATCTTGAAAGCGCGAACCATATATTTGATTTAATAGATATGACTCTGTTAATTATTTCCTTGTCATCTTCCGATAGTGATGTGATACTGTTCGTTGTTGAATGTGATTCTTGTGATGGCTTTTCAATAGATACTAGTTCTTTGATGAATTCACTGCCTAATGAATAATCAAATTCCTTAATACTTTGCCAGCATTTCTCTTTCTTACACCACTCTCCAATGTTTGCTCCGCCTGGAGGATTAGTGATCATATTGTGAACGAATTTTGATATGTTACATATTTCTTTTTCCATGGCAGGAGATAGAGCTTGGTTTTTCCATATGTAATCTAAATCAATTCTCTGAGCAGTTTTAAATGATAGATAAGCAATACTATATGTGACAATATTGGCACGATATCCTCCGAATTTTTCATTTTGAACAATCTTTTCTGTTTTTTTGAAAAGAATTGCTTTTGCTATTAAATTTTTATAATAGTTTTCATTTGGAACGAATCGTGTATTTTCGCTTAATCTAACCATAAACTTTCTAAAATTCTTTTGAGCACCCTCGCTGACTTGATATGGAAGCTGATCCCAAGTGTTTTCGTATTTAGCAAGATCAGTTTTTGTAAAAAGCGGATGTGTTTCTTTATATTCCTTTTTTCTTTTTGGAGTGCTTTCTCTAGAAAGCATATCAGCATATTGACCTCTTGCACGTTCATAAAACCAATTATGAGGTTTTAAACCATTTTGCGCCGGAGTCCATGTAATTCTTGATAGTTCTTCAATTTTTCTGTGAAAAGGATCGTTTGCAGAAAAATCTGCTACTTGAATTTTATTTTGTGTGTTTGAATAAGTGGAAATCTTAGGTATTATTTCATCCATTGATTCGTTAGAGTGAATGACAGAAAGCTTCATTTGTACATAAACCTTTGATATATCAGCTGATTTTTTGTCATTCTGGGCATTAAAAATTGACGCAGTGGTTTGTCCTCCATTAACTATTTGCATGTCCCTGATACGTTTGATTGAAGGTTTACCATTCTCATCCCGCGCTATCTCTACACTTTCGGCTGTAACAGATATCCCATTATTGTAAGCAAGAAACATATCTGGCTCATCGCGTAAGGTGTCTCTTATACCTTTGTTGACATTTCCTTTAACTTGGAGAAATGAACGTACGTTTTTCTCTAGAAGACGATCTCTGTATTCATCATATAGTGATGCAAGTAGTTTTCCATTTATAATGGCAAGGTAAACACTGTATTTTTCACATGTATTATTCTCTATGCATGGGATATTGGTATGATATTTTTCCTGAAAATCAATGTCTATTGTTTCTCTAAGTTTACCTGATGAAACACATCGATAAAGACGGTCAATATCCCAAATATTAAATGAAACGGTCGCACCACTTATCGAAATACTCTTGAAAGGAATAGGTTTTACCAGTCCATTTGTTAGTGCAATGATTCGAACTTTTTTTATTGTTTCTTTGTTCTTAAAAACTGATATTGCAAATTCATAGGTATCATTGTCTTTTTGAAATACTTTATATAGGTCATTGATAGCTTTGTGATAAAGTTCAATTACTCTTTTGATTGAAGAATCTATGTCAGTTTGTGATACGGCTTTAGGATTATCGTTATCTGAATATAATGTGACAAATAAATCTAAATCCTCATAATCATCTGAAAACGAATATGCATTCAGTTGTAGCCCTCTATCCCTAAATGGACATATGATGGTATTTGAGGCTTCACCAATTTCTTCTAGGTACTCAAGCATCAGTGATGTTAAAAAATCTTCTTTTGTCCAACCGCTTGTTTCTGTATCGTTTGCAAATATGACTTCATCCATAAAAGAGTGATAAAACGAATCTAAACTATCTGTTTTCATATTGTTATTTACCACCGAATCTATCTTTTAGTGCTATTGCAATGTTATATGCTAAACATACCGGTACGGCATTTCCTATTTGTTTATAAGCTGATGTGCGTGATTGTTTACCTGAGATAGATTCAAAATAGTAATCATCTGGGAATGTTTGAATTCTTGCTGCCTCTCTAGGAGTGATTGATCGATTTTGATCTATATCAGGATGAATATAGTAATGCCCATCACGAGATATATGAGCAACTACTGTTTGAGAATAATGCAAATCTCCCGATACAACTTTAAATCTATCAAGGAAACTCTTCATATTATTATGTGTGCGAAGATGTTCAGGTAAATCCGTATACATTAATCTATGTTTATGCCTGTTCCATTCTTCAACGGCTAATCGATAGATTTCTAAATCCTGCGGAGTGTTTGTTCTGGCTTGATGATATGTTATGGGTTCCAAATCATATCGTTTTATTCCTGATTCGTATAAGTATTTTCCGGAATAATGTGTTGTTTTCATTGGTGTTATGACACCTTCTCCAGAGTGGATTTTTGGTAGATCAGCAAACAACTCGTTGACTAAATATTTATTCTTGTTTTTTTGTATATTAGGATAAAAACCAACTTTTTTGCCTTTAGTGCCAATTATTATTATTCTTTTTCTATTTTGAAGAACACCATAATCTAATGCATTTAATACTTTATATTCAGTCGAATATCCACATTTTTTAAATAAAGCTCTCATGTTATTCAAATGCAAAGTGCCGTCTTCATCTTTTGCAGACAGTAATCCAACGACGTTTTCAAAAACAAAATACTTTGGTGAATAATGTGTAAGGAATTCAGCATATAGCTTATAAAGATAGTTTCTATTATCACCAATCATATGGGTCTTTGATCTAGATCTTCCAGCTATTGAGTATGCTTGGCATGGAGGCCCGCCAATTATCAGGTCAAGTTTAGATCCATTCAATAATGAATCTATTTTGGTAAATATAATATTGAGATTTTCATTTGAGATTTCGAAATTCATCACTGATTCAAGTATGGATTTAGGAACGGAGTTATAAAACGAATCTCGATTAATTATGCCATTTAGATAGTCTTGATACTCATCAAGCCGTTTGTTTTGTTTTAACCAATGATATGCCGATCTGGTTTTTAAGGTATTACATGCTGCAATATCCATTTCAACATGTGCTACCGGCTCAAAACCTGCTCGAATGAAACCTTCCGAGAGGCCACCAGCTCCGGCAAATAAATCAAGGTATTTAGGCATTATTATCTAATCCGTTCCAAGAATAAAAATACAAAAATGTATGATATGCGGCTATAACTGTTTCATTACTTTGGTACTTCATACCACTTATTATAAAAAAGAAAGCATTAGAATATCTATATAATTTGTATAATCATTGCAGACTTATAGTTGCAATTAATTCAAATGAAACAGAGTAGACATGTTTGTTATTTATTCTATATTTGAGTCATTAAGCTAGATGATACTTGTTAAACGATTTCTACTGTAAACTCATTTATACACATCGTATTTTACTTATCAAATGAACTATTCACTTTTAAACAACTGCCTGATCATTTCGTTTTTATTGTTGATAAACAGTCTGGTCAGTTTATAGCTTTCCGTTTCTTCATAGCTGATCTTATGAATAAGTCCGTCATCAAATGAAATGATTTCAGAATCAGGAAGACTGAGAAGGATGGGGGAGTGGCTCACGATTATAAACTGTGATCCATC
>JAEEGL016174266.1_pt1 | contig 14779 bp, 16 predicted proteins | sample 9134231 | NCBI WGS metagenome assembly JAEEGL01 (sample SAMN16246548, study PRJNA631951) | gut metagenome | biome: gut microbiome; feature: rumen; material: fiber-attached | host: Bos | place: Iran: Karaj | collected 2018-10 | reverse complement strand
GAGGTGGACCATGCCAAGTATCCGGATGCACCTCAGAAGTTCCGTTTTGAGGCCTTCGGAGGAGCGGCAGGCCAGGTGGCAGCCCCGCAGGCGACACCTGCTCCGGCAGCGCCTCAGGAGCCTGTGCAGCCTTCCCTGAGCCAGGCACCCACCGTAGCGGCTGATACAAAGGCAGCTCCCGCCGAGAATCCGGAGGAGCCCAAGCTGGATCCCCTGATCCTGGAATTCCTGGAGACGGATGATTATCAGGAGCGTCTGAACATCCTGCAGGGCCTGCGCCATCGCATCACCGACGATATGATCACCACCATGGCCATTGCCTGCGATGTGGAAGTGGAAGAGAATGTGGACATCGAGGAGCGGGTGCGCTCTTTGAAGACCTGCATCGAGACCAAGCTGCACTACGAGAGTGACAGACTGCGGGAGCGCAGATGAAAAAGAACAGTTTGAAACATCCCCTGGATGCTGCGAAACTCCTTGCCTGGTATGACAGTGGACATCGGGACCTGCCCTGGCGGCGGGACCGGGATCCCTATCATGTCTGGGTATCGGAGATCATGTTGCAGCAGACCAGGGTAGAGGCGGTTAAGCCTTATTACGCCCGGTTCCTGTCCAGACTGCCCCGGATCGCGGATCTGGCGGCCTGCCCGGAGGATGACCTCCTGAAGCTTTGGGAGGGTCTGGGATATTACAGCCGGGTGCGGAATCTGCAGAAGGCGGCTCGGCAGATCCTGGAGCTTCCCGGGGGTCAGATGCCCCGGACCAGGGCGGAACTGGAAAAGCTGGCCGGCATCGGCAGCTACACTGCCAGCGCCGTGTCCTCCATCTGCTTCGGCTGTGTGGAGCCTGCGGTGGACGGAAATGTGCTGAGGGTTTACACCAGACTCCTTGCGGATTCCCGGTGTATCTCCGATGCAAAAGTCAAAAAGGCGGTGGAGGATGAGATCTGTCCGCTGATGCCCCAGGACCGGCCCGGTGATTTCAACCAGGCCATGATGGAACTGGGGGCCTGTGTGTGCCTTCCCAACGGAGCGCCGGAGTGCGGGCGCTGTCCCTTCGCAGAGGCCTGCAAGGCCCATCTGGAAGGCCGGGAGACGGACTTCCCTGTGAAGGCGGCCAAAGCGCCCAGAGTCATCGAGGAGCGCACCATCCTGGTGATCCGGGACGGGGAGAAGGCAGCCATCCGCAAGCGGCCCGGGAAGGGGCTTCTGGCGGGGCTCTACGAGCTTCCCTCATTGGAGGGATATCAGGACGCAAATTACGTCCAACAGTATCTGGACCGGCAGGGGATGAAAGTCCTGCGGGTACAGCCGCTGGAGGACGCAAAACATATCTTTTCCCACCGGGAATGGCACATGAAGGGCTACCTGGTGAGGGTGGATGAGCTGGAGAGAGGCACCCCGGGGCCGGACGCCGCGGAGTGGATCTACATCGAGCCGGAGGAGACCCGGGAGCGTTATCCCATCCCGTCCGCTTTTGAACGTTATACCAGCGCATTACAAATGAAATTAGGGAGAGACAATCTGGAATGAAACTACTGAGTATCGCAATACCTTGCTACAATTCCGCGGAATATATGGGAAAGTGCATCGAGTCCCTGGTGGTGGGCGGAGAGGATGTGGAAGTCCTGGTGATCGATGACGGTTCTGCCAAGGACAACACCCTGGAGATCGCAAAGCAGTATGAGGAGAAGTACCCCGGCATCGTCCGCGCCATCCATCAGGAGAACAAGGGTCACGGCGGCGCCGTGAACACCGGTATCGCCAATGCCACAGGCCTGTACTTCAAGGTGGTGGACAGTGACGACTGGGTAAAGGAAGAGGCATATCTGGCCATCCTGGACAAGCTTCGGGAGCTGGTGGCCGGTGATACCACCCTGGACCTGCTGGTCAGCAACTATGTCTATGAGAAGGAGGGAGAGAAGCACAAGAAGGTGATCCACTATCACCGCATCCTTCCCAAGGATAAGATGATCACCTGGAAGGAAGCAGGTACCTTCCCTCTGGGACATTACATCCTGATGCATTCCGCCATCTACCGCACCCAGCTTCTGAGAGACTGTGGACTGAACCTGCCGGAGCACACCTTCTACGTGGATAACCTCTACGTGTTCGAGCCCCTGCCCTATGTCCGCAACTTCTACTATCTGGATGTGAACTTCTACCGCTACTACATCGGCCGCAACGACCAGTCCGTCAATGAAACTGTCATGATCGGCCGCATCGACCAGCAGCTGAAGGTCAACCGCATCATGATCGACTATCTGGTGGACAATCAGGACAAGATCCGTCCGGACAAGATGCTGTGGAAGTACATGAGAGCATACCTGGAGATCATCACCGCTGTCTCCTCCATCCTGCTGATCCGCAGGGGGGATGAGGAAGCTCTGGCCATGAAGGAGGAACTCTGGAACTACATCAAGGAGAAGGATGCCCGTCTCTACCGTTATTACCGCAAGCGCTTCCTGGGACAGGGTCTGAACCTGAGAGGCAGATTTGGTCGGAAGGTGGCTGTGGACGTCTATCTGGTGGCACAGAGAATCTTCCATTTCAACTAGAAAAAGAGGGCGTATCCACAAGGGTACGCCCTTCTTGTATGCAAAAGAAAAGACCGCGGTCGGCATCAGCCGATCTGCGGTCTTCTTTCGTTTTGTCTGTCCCGGGCATCGTCCCACATGGAGAGGATATCCAGATTGTAGATCAGGTAGTAGAGGACTGCCGCGAAGAGGAATGCGGTCACCACATCGAAGACGGAATGCTGCTTGATCAACATGGTGGAGGCGATGATGGAAGTGGAAAGGATGAAGCTTCCGATCCGAACCGCCCTCACTTCCCGGAGCCGTCTGCTCTGCATCACTGCGAAGTGAACTCCCAGGGAGTTGTAAACGTGGATACTGGGCCAGAGGTTGTTGGGGGTGTCTGTCCGGTAGATCATGGCACACAGGGAACCGAAGAAGGAATTCTCGTTCACGTAGGCCGGGCGGAGGTGATGTCCGTTGGGCCACAGGGTGGAGATGATCAGGAACAGGGTCATGCCGATGATGAGGAAGGTTACCAGCCTCTCATAATCCCTTCTCTGTCCCGAGAAGAGGAAGTAGAGGATGAAGCCGATCACATAGGCAAACCAGAGGAGATAAGGGATCGCAAATGCGGAAACAAATGGGATCTTATCATCCAGGGATGTGTGGATCACATATTCCGGTCGGAGGATCGTGTCTTCCAGGACATTGAACCATGTCATGTAGATGATCCCGTAAAAGAGGGCCGGCAGACCATGCTTGTACTTTCTGACGAATTCTTGAATATCTGCGTATCTCATAACTGTATGAAGTGTGTTAATTGTTAAACTAAAATACAGTATAGTCAGATTCCACAGAATAGCAAGGTAGATTTTGGACAAATTTGCTTAAGGTTTTCTTAAGATGGTTGATGATTTTTGAAAACCGGTTTATTCCTCATCGTTCCGATCAAGAGAGGGCTTGATGATCCGGAGGGAGGAGACGATGGAACGGACTTTCAGGGAATCGGTGCGGCGGCTGACTTCGCCGTCGGTGTGTACCCAAAGGGGAGTGTCCAGGGTGATCTCGTATTCCTTTGCATGGTGCTCCGTCACACCCCGGAAGAGGAACTGCTTTCCCTTCAGGCCGAAGGGCAGGACTGCCAGTACCTTGGGGCGGGAGATCTGCTGCACCAGGCACAGATCCAGCTTGCCGTCGTTGTCTCTTGCGTTGGGACCGAAGAGGAAGCCGCCTCCCTCGTAGGGCTCGTTCATGCCTGCCACGAAGAGGAGCTTCTTCACGGAGATCTTCTTGTGACCGTCCAGGGTCAGGATGCCGTTGGCCCGCTGGGCGGTGAAGATCTCTTTCAGGGCGGTGGTCAGATAGACCAGCTTGCCCAGCTTGAGCTTGTTCAGTTTCACTTTCCAGGAAGAGCGTCCGGCTGCTTCGCAGACTGCTGCGTCAAAACCGATGCCGCAGCTGACGATGAAGCGGCGGAAGGCTCCGTCGGGATAGACCACCTCACCCAGATCGATGCGGGTGGGGGTGCCGAAGCGGAAGATCTGGTCCAGGGCTTCGACGGTATCGGAGGGAATCTTAAGGGCCCGGGAGAAGTCGTTGCCGGATCCGGTGGGTACATAGCCGAGGATGAGATCTTCCGTGGGCTGGATACCCTGCAAAAACTCGTTCATGGTGCCGTCACCGCCCAGTACGATCACGTGAAGAGGGCGCTGGATCTGGGTGGCGCAGATGTCACCTGCGATGCGGGTCAGATCTCCGGGCTGCTTGGAGAACCAGACCTTGTACTCGACCTTGTTCTGCCGCAGGTAAGGTTCCGTGACCTCACTCCAGAGACGCTTTCCGGTGCCGGACTTGGCAGAGGGATTGACCACGATGTGATACATGACAGATTTCCTCCGTAATCTGAAGATTTGGGAGCGGTTCGGTTCGACACACTCCAAGAGCTATTATACCAAACTTTCCTGTGAAAAGACCTAGAATCATAACTTATTTTTGTGATAAAATAGAATTCGTTCGAAGCAGGACTTCGCGAAAGGAGAAGACGTAAAAATGGAGTTTCATGAGAGAAAAAGATGGCTGTTTTTGGCGTTACCCTTTACCTTCACGGTCTATCATGTGAGAGAAGACATGATCACCGTAGACACCGGATTCTTCCGGAAGGAGGAGAATGACTGCTACATGTACAAAGTGGTGGATGTGCGCCTGACCCAGACACTGCTGGAGCGCATCGTGGGATTGGGATCCATCGTCTGTTTCACCGGCGACACCACGGATTCCACGTTGAACATCAACCATGTAAAGCATTCCCGGGAGATCAAGGATTACATCCTGAAGGCATCCGAGGAAGCAAGATTGAAGCGTCGCACCGTGAACATGCTGGACATCGGAACGGGAGATCAGATGGATATCAACGATCTCCAATAACTCAAACAATTGCGAAGGCGGAGACTTCTCCGCCTTTTGCCATGCTACGAGAGTTCTTGAAACGATAGGAAAGAGGCCAAGGGCGTGAATCAGAAAGAAGTCATGGAATATTTGGAGATCCTGGGGCGGTCCGGCATTGTCCCGGGGCTGGATCGGATCCGGCAGCTGTTGAAGGAGCTGGGAGATCCCCAGGAGAGCCTGCGCTTTGTCCACATCGCCGGCACCAACGGCAAGGGCAGTACCCTGGCCTTCACCTCCACCATCCTGCAGGAAGCAGGCTATCGGGTTGGGCGGTACATTTCTCCTGCCGTGTATGAATACCGGGAGAAGATCCAGGTGAACGGCAGGCCCATTTCTGTCCGGGGACTCTGCGATGCCATGGAGCGGGTCAGGGAAGCCTGTGAGAAGATGGCGGATACACCTTTGGGGCGGCCCTCCGTCTTTGAGGCGGAAACGGCCCTGAGCTTCTTGTATTTCGCAGAAAAGAAATGCCAGGTGGTGGTACTGGAGACCGGAATGGGCGGTCTGGAGGATGCCACCAATGTGATCCCTGCGCCGGCAGTTACGGTGCTGGCTCACATTTCCATGGACCACATGGACTATCTAGGACATACCCTGAAGGCCATCGCCGAGCAGAAGGCCGGCATCATCAAGGCCGGCAGCATTGTGGTCACCACGGCCCAGGAGCCAGAAGCCATGGAAGTGATCCGGAAGACCTGTCAGGAGAAGGGCTGCCGGCTGCGGGTGGCGGACCCTGCGGAGGCAGCAGGCCTGAAGTACGGCCTGGAACAGACCCGGTTTGATTACGGCGAAAGGAAGCGCCTGACCATTCACCTGGCGGGGGCCTATCAACCCGCCAATGCCATCCTGGCCCTGGAGGCAGCAAAAGCCTGCGGAGATGCGGGACTTCCCGTATCGGAGGAGGCCATCCGCAAGGGCCTGGAGAAGACCCTCTGGCCCGGCCGTTTCCAGGTGCTGGGGACCAGACCCTACTTCATCGCCGACGGAGCACACAATGAGGACGCGGCCCTGCAGCTGGCGAAATCACTGGATTTTTATTTTACAAACAAAAAAATCATTTATATAATGGGAGTACTGAAAGACAAAGACTATCCGCGGATCCTGGAGATCACCGCGAAATATGCGGATCTGATCTTCACCGTGACCCCTCCCGGAAACCCCAGAGCCCTGCCGGCCTATGAACTGGCCAGGGCAGCTGCGGAGTACAATTCTCGGGTGACAGCTGTGGATTCCCTGGAAGAAGCAGTGGAGATGGCCTATCTGTCTGCAGGAAAAGAGGATGTGATCCTCGCCTTCGGTTCCCTGTCCTTCCAGGGAAAGCTGGCGGAGATCGTGAATTTGAGGAACGCCTGTCAAAAAGGCGGAAATAAGAGGAAAAAATGATCGATCAGGATAAGATTCGAGAGGCGGTGCGCCTTCTGCTGGAGGGGATCGGAGAGGATCCCACCCGGGAGGGACTGGTGGAGACACCGGACCGGATCGCCCGTATGTATGAAGAGATCTGCAGCGGCTATGAGGAGGACCCGGCGGCCCACCTGTCCAAGACCTTTACCGTGGACCAGGATTCGCCGGTGCTGGAGCGGGATATCCCCTTCTATTCCATGTGTGAGCACCACATGATGCCCTTCTTCGGCAAGGCCCATGTGGCATATATTCCCGACGGCAAGGTGGTTGGTATCAGCAAGCTGGCCCGGACCGTGGAAGTCTATGCCAAGCAGCTTCAGATCCAGGAGCGCATGACCAGCCAGATCGCCGATGCCATCATGGACAATCTCTCTCCCAAGGGTGTGATGGTGGTGCTGGAGGCGGAGCACCTGTGCATGACCATGCGTGGTGTGAAGAAGCCCGGTTCCCAGACGGTAACCGTCGCTGTCAGAGGAGCCTTTGCGGAGCAACCGGAACTTCAGAACCGCTTTTTCCAGATGTTGAACACACATTGAGGAGAGGCGCCGGAAGATGAAGATCGGAAGCAAAGAGTTTGATACATCCCATCACTGTTATGTCATGGGGATCCTGAATGTGACCCCGGATTCCTTCTCCGACGGAGGAAAGTGGAATTCCGTGGATGCAGCTCTCTTTCGGGTGGAGGAGATGATCCGCCAGGGAGCGGATCTGGTGGATGTGGGCGGCGAGTCCACACGCCCGGGATATACCCGGATCTCCGATGAGGAGGAGATCGGTCGGGTGGCGCCGGTATTGGAGGCCATCCGCAGCCGGTTTGACATTCCCCTTTCCCTGGATACCTACAAGAGCGGAGTGGCCAGGGCAGGCATCGCGGCAGGAGCGGATCTGATCAATGATATCTGGGGACTGAAGGCAGACCCGGATATGGCCGACCTTATCGCAGAGGCCGGGGTGCCCTGTGTTTTGATGCATAACCGGAAAGAGCAGGATTACGGCAATTTCATGGAGGATGTGGCCTCGGATCTGTCCGAGACCATCCGCCTTGCGGAAAGAGCCGGCATCCGGGACGACCGGATCATCCTGGACCCGGGAGTGGGTTTCGGGAAGACCTATGAGAACAATCTGGAGATCATCGACCGGCTGGAAGAGCTGCGGATCTTCGGATATCCCATCTTGCTGGCCACCAGCCGGAAGTCTGTCATCGGACTGACCCTGGACATGCCCGCAGATCAGCGGTTGGAGGGCACCATCGCCACCACCGTCATGGGAGTGGAACGAGGAGCATCCTTTGTACGGGTGCACGATATCGAAGAAAACGTGAGAGCGATCCGGATGGCGGAAGCGATCCTGCGCCATACCGGACCACAGAAGTAAACAGCAACCAGGAATGACAAGCACTGTGGAGGAAGGAAATGAAACAGTCAGTGTTCAGAGAAGATTACAGCCTGATCCGCATCCGCGAGCTGGAGGTGTTTGCTCACCACGGTGTGGGAGAAGATGAGAAGAAGAACGGTCAGAATTTCTATATCAATGCGGAGCTGTACGAGGATATTTCCGGCGCAGCCACCACGGATGAACTCTATCTGACCACCAACTATGCAACGGTCTGCAATTACATCGAATTCTGGATGAATGAGAATACCTGCGAACTCATTGAGACCGTGGCAGAGCGTCTGTGCGAGGATATCCTGTTGAAGTTCCCCCTGCTGGAGGGCGTCAAACTGGAGATCCGCAAGCCCAATGCGCCCATTACCCAGAACTTTGAGTCCGTGTCCGTGGAGCGGCAGCTCTTCTGGCACAAGGCCTATCTTTCCATGGGTTCCAATATGGGAGATAAGAATACCTATCTGAAAGAGGGATTGGAGGCTCTGGATGCGCAGAAGCACACCAGACTGATCCGCCAGTCTTCTTTTCTGCTGACGGAGCCTTACGGGGGAGTTCCCCAGGATGATTTCCTGAACAATGCGGTGATCGTCCAGACTTTGCTGAGCCCCGAGAATCTGCTGCATTTCCTGCACGGCATCGAGAGTGGGGCCGGCAGGACCAGAGAGATCCATTGGGGGCCTCGGACGCTGGACATCGATATCCTCTTTTACGATGATCTGATCTACGAGAGCGGAGATCTGGTGATCCCTCATGTGGATCTGGAGAATCGGGCATTTGTGTTGGAGCCTCTGAACGAGATCGCTCCCAATCACAGACATCCTGTCTCCATGAAGACGGTGTCACAGCTTTTGAAGGAACTGAAGCAGAAAGTGTGAGCATAGGCCCACAAAGAGCCCGGTGAAGATCCCGGCGGGGATCAGATAGGGCAGATAGACCAGAGGGGCGGCGGAGCCGGTGAGGCATACCGCCACCAAAAGCTGCCCCAGATTGTGGATCATGCCACCTGCACTGCCGGTGAGATAGAGGTAGCGCTTCCGCAGGAGCTGTTCCAGTCCCGCTTCCGCCAGCAGGCAGAGAAAGCCGCCTACAGCAGAGTAGAGCAGGCTGAGGATCTGACCGAAGAGGAGAGCGCCCAGCAGAACTCTTGCCAGGAGCACCATGGCAGAATCCCTTAAACCGTACTTTCGCAGTACCGCCAGGGTGATGATGTTGGAGAGTCCCAACCGAAATCCGGGGATGGGAACAGGTGCGGGCAGTGCCGCTTCCAGACCGTATATGGCCAGGGCCAGGGCTGTGAGAAGGCCCAGGGTGGTCAGTTTTTGAACAGGGAATCGGGTTTGATCTTTCATGAAAAGCCTTTCCGGCGTTAATAAGTGACTGCATCCATATCAGACAGTCCATCTTCCGCCACGATCTCGATGACCAGCTGATTCGGGAGACAGATAATGGGAAGAAGGCTGTCTTTTCTGATGCCCGTGCGGACGCAGATCTTGTCCGGGCAGGAGGCCTCCGTTACCTGTACGCCCTCCGGAGAGATGCGGATGGTGTTGTAGCATCCGTTGTCGCCGGTGACGGTGAATTCGTACTCCTCTGTGACTTCCGAGAAGGGGATCTCCTGAAGAACTTTGCCCTTTTGGGTGATGCGGATCAGGGAGCCTTTGGCAGTCCGGGCGGGAGTCAGGAGCAGATACAGGCAGGATCCCAGGGCCAGAAGGGCCAGGATGGCCGCAAGGATGGCAGCAGGCATATTATTTTTGATATTATTTGAAAAACATATTTTTTTCATCAAAGAATCTCCAGGAGTATTATAAGATGTTTTTGAAAAAGAGAAAAGTGCCGGCAGTGCTGAGCACATTTCTGGCAGCTTGCCTTCTGACCGGCTGTATGACCACCGAGACCCAGCGGCAGACGGTGATCTGCATGGGAACCGTCATGGAGTATCAGTTGACCTACGATGCAAATGCAAAGGAGAGAACCCTCTGCTCCAACTGGATCGAAAGGGGAGAGACCCTGGAGCGGGACTTTCTGAGCAGAAGGCTGGACTCTTCCGAGATCGCGGCCATCAATGCCAGTGCAGGCAGCGAGGAAGGATATGAACTGAGCTCGGAGATGGAGGATCTTCTGACCCTGTGCCTGAGCATCTCGGAGGCATCGGAGGGGGCCTTTGATATCACTCTTGGGTCTCTCGTCACGCTCTGGGATCTGGACCGCTGGGCGGAGGAAGGAGGAGAGGGATTTGTCCCTCCCACTCCCGAGGAAGTGGAAGAAGCGAAGTCTTATTGTGGGTATGAAAAGGTGTCCATCCGGGACCACCGCATCTATCTCCCGGAGGGAATGGTGCTGGATCTGGGGGCTGTGGGAAAAGGATACTATCTGGACCGCTGCAGCGAGAACTCTTCCGAAAAAGGCCTGCATTCCGCCATTCTTACCGCTGGAGGAAGCGTATTGACAATAAGTCAAAATGGACAAAAGACCTGGAAAGTGGGTATCGTGAACCCTTTTCGGGAGTCCGGAGTCTATGGGATCCTGACTTTTGAGGGCAAGCACTTCGTGTCCACCTCCGGGGACTATGAGCGCTATGTGGAGTACGATGGGATCCGCTTCCATCACATTCTGGATCCGGCCACCGGCTACCCGGCGGACAGCGGAGTACGGAGCGTCACCATCATCTCCGACAACGGGACCCTGAGCGATGCCCTGTCCACCGCCTGCTTTGTGCTGGGGGAGGAGAAGGGAATGGAGCTGGCCCGGAAGTACGGTGTGGATGCCATCTTCATCCTGGACAACGGGGAATACGTGTCCACGGTCACCCCGGAGATCAATGAGAACAGTTCACAAGGCTACATTTTTTCGTTATAATCTTTTTGGTAAGATCAGTGGCGGAAAGGAAGTCCATCATGGAAAAAGAATTGCTTGAGAAGATCGAAGAGCAGATCCCTCCCCGGGAGGAACTGGAAGAACTGGCAGACTTCTTTAAAGTCTTCGGCGACGTGACCAGATTGAAGATCATGAACGCTCTGCTGGTGTCCGAGCTTTGCGTGCAGGATATCGCAGACAGCCTGGAGATGAGTCAGTCCGCCATTTCCCATCAGCTTCGGACCCTGAAGCAGCAGGATCTGGTTAAGACCCGTCGGGATGGAAAGACCATCTACTATTCCCTGGCAGATACCCATATCGCCACCATTCTCAATACCGGTCTGGATCATATCGAAGAGTGACCGAAAAATGTGCAGCAAAAAGGCAGCCCACAGAGGCTGCCTTCTTTGATGCTTTGAATTGATCGTGGCCGGGTGCTTACGCCTGCAGGATGGCACGGAGCTTTGCAGCCACAGCCTCCAGTTCGGCGGGATCCTGGATCTTCTTCAGATTGGGATCCATGGCGAAGACGCCGCCCCACTCGAACTCGTCTCTGTACTTGGGGCAAAGGTGCATGTGCAGGTGACAGCCGGTGTCGCCGTACATGCCGTAGTTTACCTTATCCGGGTGGAAGGCTTCGTGGATGGCTTTGGATACGGTAGCCACATCCTCCAGGAATGCCTGACGCTCCTCCACGGAAAGCTCGATCATCTCGGAGACATGATGCTTGCTGGCAACGATGCATCTTCCGGGATGGGACTGTTCCTTGAAGAGATAAAGGGTGCTGGCAGGGAGCTGGCAGATCTCATAGCCAAAGCGCTCCACCAGTTCTCCTTTTGCGCAATAAGCGCAGTCGGGATGTTCTGTATGCATGATATTCCTCCTTGGTGTCTCTATGTAACCGCTTACATAAACTATTCTACCACGTTTTGACGGATTTTGTTCCAAAATTTTATGAAATTTTTTCGAAAAGTAGTAGGAAAAGCGTGAATATTTTGGTACAATATACGGTGAATTCAGATAACGACAGGAGGGCTGTGCCATGCTTGCAACTTTGATGCCTTTGTTTGATGAAAAAATGGAGGTATGCGCCTACTCTGTTTTTGCACAGAAAAAGAATTATCTTCTGAATCCCAGCCTGCTGGGCGTGGGACGTCTGGATGCGGCATCCAATATCGACGGTCTCGAGATCATCAACGCCATGGGCCTGGAGACGGTCTCCGACGATAAGAGTGTGTTCGTGGAGGTGAATAACATCTCCATCTTCACGGATATCCCGGAACTGTGCAAGGCTCCGCATGAGAAAGTTGTTCTGCTCATCGACAGCGATGTGACACCCACGGATAATTATGTACAGCGGATCGGGGAACTCCGGGACGCCGGATTCCGTTTTGCCATCCGCAAGCTGACGGTTCGCCAGTTTGAGGAGTACAAAGCCATCCTTCAGTTGATGGATTACGTGATGCTGGATCACAAGAAGATTGAGATCTCCAGAGCAAAGATCTACTTCCAGAAGGTTTATCCCAAGATCGGATTGATCGCTCTGAATGTGGATTCCAAGGAAGATTTCGAGATGCTGGCCGACAATGGCGGCTATCGCCTGTACGAGGGCGACTTCTTCCGGGTACCCGTCGGTGTGGGTGCCAAGGAGATGGCTCCTTTGAAGACCACCTATCTGGAACTGCTCCAGGTGGTGAATAAGGGTGATTTCGATCTGACCGAAGCAGCAGCTGTCATCGAGCATGACCCTGCGCTGGTCATTTCCCTGTTAAAGATGGTGAACCGCATGACCGTGAACTCCGGTATCAGTTCCGTCCGTCACGCAGCCGCAATGCTGGGACAGAGAGAACTGGCACGGTGGATCAACACCGCAGTCACCAAGGAACTCTGTGCGGACCGCCCGAGCGAGATCATGAGAGAGTCCCTGATCCGTGCCCGCTTCTGCGAGAACCTGGCGCCTCTGTTCAAACTTCAGACTCAGGGCTCCGAGCTCTTCCTGATGGGTCTGTTCTCCATCCTGGACGTCATCATCGAAAAGCCCATGGTAGAGGCATTGGATATGGTCCGTGTCACTCAGCCCATCCGCAGCGCCATTCTGGATCACGAAGGCGATTATGCCCCTCTGTACGATTTCATGTTGACCTACGGTATGGCACATTGGGAGGAGATCTCCCGCCGGATGGTGACGGAGGATATCCCCATGGAGCCTGTGTATCAGGCTTACATCGATGCCCTGAAGTGGTATCGGGATCTCTTCACCGCATAAACATTCCAAACATACAAAGACCGCAGCCAAACCGGCTGCGGTCTTGTTTTTTGCTTTTCTTTTCCCCGGGGACTTATTCTTCTTCCTCTTCCTTTGCCACGATATTCTCCAGGGCGGATTCCAGTGCTCCGTCAAAACTGTTGTAGGAGGCGGAACCGAGAGGAGAGTGGTACATGATGGTCTCATCAAAGAAGCTCTTGAAGTAAACATACCGGGAAGTCAGGTTGATCTGATTGTATTCGCCGGTGGCCACCACTCTGGGATTGTTGCCGTTGTTGTTCATCACACCCAGGTGAGCGTTTTCACCCATGGTCTGATAGTAGATGTATCCGTAGCCTTCGTTGAAGAACTCGATCCGCTCATCGGAGAGGATCTCGATCTCGTTGGAGGACATGGAGTAGCGGCGGAGCTGATAATCATTCTCCAGATCCAGGTAGTAGATGTAATTGCCGTCCACGATGGGATCCCAGAAGTTTCCGCTGAGGACCATGCTGGAGGCGTCGTTGGCGGTATTGAGGCGGTAGAGGTTGTGGCTGCTGACGGTGTCCACGTAATAGATCTGTCCGTCTACTGCCGATGCTGGATTGACCAGGTAATCCGCCAGATTCACCTCATCGGAATTATCAATCTTCAACTTGAAGAATCTGACACCACCGTCATCATAATAGCCCATCATGTAGAGGTAGTTGTTCACCAGCTGAGCCTTGGAAACGGTGGAACGCAGCATGTAGTAACCCTTGGTGCCGTCCAGTCTGCAGCGGACGAAGGACTTGGGGGTACGGATACCGCCCAGACCCGATGCGCCGGATGCGCCGGTCTGGAAGAAGTAGAGGTATTCGCCGCCTGCCAGAAGATTCTTGACGGAGGCGGTGGAGATCTTTTTGATGTTGGTTTCGTCGGGATCCATCATGTAGAGCGAGTTGCCGTCATAGCTGTTGGCAAAGTAGACCTTGTCCCGGTATTCCACGAAGGATCCGCCCTGGTTGATGTTGCCCGCCAGGTTGCCCACGGTGCCGTCCGGGTTCATGGAAACCTTCTCTCCGCGACCGTGTATGATGGCTGCGATACCGATGCCGGTGATACATAGGATCACGACGATGATGATGATGAGATTGCGAAGCTTTTCTCTGTTCACAATACACCCTCCCAAAATGCCGTTCTGCCCTTGTGAAACGGGCTTTTTCTACCTTCAGTATAGCCTTGTTTTGACTTGCTATCAAGGAGGTTTTAGAATAGAATAAACAGTAATATGAGGAAAGGTACGGACGCTGATGGACTTGTTGGAAATCAGGGGCAGGATCGACGAGATCGACTCTCAGATCGTGGAGCTGTATGAGAAGAGAATGGAGCTCTGCGAAGAGGTTGCCCAATATAAGATCGAAACCGGAAAAAAGGTCTTTGACCGCACCAGAGAGCAGGAAAAACTGGCCAGGGTCAGAAGCCTTGCACATAACGACTTCAACGCCAAGGGTGTGGAGGAACTCTTCGAGCAGCTCATGAGCATGAGCCGCAAGATGCAGTACCAGATGCTGGCGGAAGCGGGAAGCCTGGGAAAGCTTCCCTTCATCGGCGTGGACCGGCTGGAGACCGGCAAGGCCCGGGTGGTGTTCCAGGGAGCCGAGGGGGCCTATTCCCAGATCGCCATGCAGCGCTATTTCGGAGACAAGGTGAACTCCTTCCATGTGGATACCTTCCGGGATGCCATGAGCGCCATCGATGAGGGGAGTGCGGATTTCGCCGTGTTGCCCATCGAGAATTCCACTGCCGGAATGGTGAGCGAGATCTACGACCTGCTGGCGGAATTTGAAAACTATATCGTGGGAGAGCAGATCATCCAGATCGAGCACTGCCTGCTGGGAGTTCCCGGAACGCAGCTCTCCGACATCAAGACCGTTTATTCCCAT
>JAEEGL014538048.1_pt1 | contig 14779 bp, 12 predicted proteins | sample 9134231 | NCBI WGS metagenome assembly JAEEGL01 (sample SAMN16246548, study PRJNA631951) | gut metagenome | biome: gut microbiome; feature: rumen; material: fiber-attached | host: Bos | place: Iran: Karaj | collected 2018-10 | reverse complement strand
TAAGAGGATGACTTACGGCTGCGGTCGCAGGTCATCCTCTTTTTTCTTGTTTTTTCGCTTCTGCGATGATATAGTGTGCCCGTGAATGAGGGGGAGAATCACCGCACCGCCAATTTTAGAAATTTCTAAAAATCTGCTAATATCCACACCGGATTTCTAATGAAAATAGCGGATTTCAGACGTACATAGCGGCACTCGAACATGAGAAAATACCGCGTAATTACTGCACACAAACGCACTCAGCGGACATCAACCGGCATGTTCAGGGCCAAGACTCCTAAGCGGCAGGCCAGAGGTTCGAATCCTCCCGTGGGTGCCAAAAAAAGCGTCTTTTGTCTACTGACAAAAGGCGCTTTTTTCAACGAAATCCGTCCTTGCGGACGGGTGAAATCCACCTGCGGTGGTGAAATCCCGCTTCGCGGGTGACGGACGGATTTCATTTCACCCGAGGACAAAGCGCGAGGATATCACCAACGTCGCAGACGTTGATTTCACCGTGAGCGCAGCGAATGGTTTCGCTGTTGAACTTGTTCGGCGGAACGGTTTTTCGCCGTCCGTTCAAGCCGCGCTGCCGTCATCCAGAAAAAGGGATTCCTCGGAGCCGGTGTGAAAGATGACTTCCTCCGTCGTCCCGTCGTCGAAAACCAGCTCCGCTATCAGCTGCGCGTCGCGATTGTAGCCTTTGCGGAAGCGGAGATCGCGGAAGGAGGCATTGAGGCAGCGGGTCCCCTCCGTGTGTACGATCCTGTTGTCGTAGTCGTTGGGGTCGGCGGTGAATTCCTGCTCGTCGAAGGGGCGGCCGTTGACGGAGACGCGGAGCTTGTCCCCCTCAAAACGCAGGATCACGTCCGCGTAAGTACCGGCCCCGGCGAAATCCCGTTCCGGCAGCTCCTGTGTCCAGAAGTAGGGCATATCCTTTGCCTCCCCGCCGTCGGCGCCGCCGGCAGCGGAGCCGTTCTCCGTCTTTGTCCAGGCGTCCCGCCAGGATGCGCCGCCTGGCGCGGCGCTTACCCGGCAGCTTTCCGGGAAGCTGGGCTTTTTCTCCTCCGGGCCGTAGTAATCCGCCGTCAGCGGGCCGGTGAAGCCGGCGGAGGCCAGCGCCGCGCAGCCCAGGAATGCGCCTTCTCCCACGCTGCGGACCGCAGACCCGAAGGAGACCTCCGAGATGCCGCAGTTACAGAATGCGTTTGGACCGACGAAGCTGACGCTGTCCGGAATGGTCAGGCTGCCCTGAAGGCCCGTGCAGCAATAGAATGCATATTCCTTGATATGCGCGAGGGAATCGGGAAGGGACAGGGCGGTCAAACCGGCGCAGGAAGAAAAGCTGCTCTTTCCGACAGACAGGAGGGAGTCGGGAAGCGTCAGCTCTCCTGTGAAGCCGGTGGAGGTAAAGGCATGGTCCCCTATTGCCAGAAGCCCGGCAGGCAGTGAAAGCTCCCCGCTCATGCCTTTGCAGCCGCTGAAGGTTTCCTCACAGATGAGCGTCAAGCCCGCAGGAAGCCTGAGGGAGGTCAGGCTTTCGCAGCGCTGGAAGGCCGCTTCGCCCAGGAATGCGACACTGTCGGGAATGATCAGCGCCCCGCTGAGGTTCTTGCAGTTGGCAAAGGCATAGCGTTCGATGCGCTCCAGCTTCTCCGGCAGGGTGATGGTTCCGTTGAAGGTACACCCGTCAAAGGCGAATTCTCCGATGACGCGCACGGAGGGCGGGATCACCAGATCGCCGGAAAGCGATTCGCACCAGCTGAAGCAGTGGAAGGGGATCTCCGTCAAGCCGGCGGAAAGGCGGAGGGAACCGTCAAAGCCGCATTGATCAAACGCGTAGTCCCCGATGGCGGTGAGGGAATCGGGCAGGATCAGGTCGCCGCGCAGGCCCTTGCATTCATGAAAAGCACAGCGGCCCACGCTTTCCAGCCCCTCCGGCAGCACCAGGCCGCCCTTCAGGCCCTTCATCTCCTCAAACGCCTCGTCGCCGATAGTGCGCAGGGATTTGGACAGGCGGATGGCGTCGAAGCCGGTGCAGCGGACGAAGGCGTATTCCCCCACGGTCTCCACGCCGTCGGGCAGCTCCAGCGCCCCCGTCAGATGGTCGCAGCCGTAGAACGCGAATTCGCCGATGGACTTCAGCGTACTGGGCAGCTTCAGCTCCCCCGCCAGCGCGTGGTTGGAATAAAAGGCCCTGTCGGCGATGGAGGTGACGCCCTCGGAGATCACCAGATTCTTGATGGCGTAGTCGCTCCACATGTAGCGGTCCGTGGTGACCATTTCCCCGCTGCCCGTGATCGTCAGGGTCTTGGTCTTCTTATCATATTCCCAGGTCATGTTCTCGCCGCAGGAGCCGCCGGTCTCCGGCTTTGAAGGCTTTTGCCCCTGGTTCCTCCTGCCGCAGCCGAAAAGATTGAACAGCATCGCAATTACTCCCAACAAAAGCAGAATTCTTTTCGCGCTACCTCTCCTCATTCAGTTGCCTTTCTTCTCCTTGAGGGCCTCCGCCCTTGCTGCCCTGCCCGATTCCTCCAGCTCCCGCCGGAAGGCCTCGGGGTTCTTCCGGTAATAATCCTGGTGGACTTCCTCCGCCATGTAAAACCCTTGAAAAGGCTCCAGGCTGACCGCCGCCGGATGTCCGGCAGAAGCTTCCAATTCTCTCAGACGTTTTTCTGCCGCGTTTTGTTCCTCCGCACAGGTATAGTAGACTGCCAGCGTATAGGAGCGGCCCCGGTCTATGAATTGCCCGCCGCCGTCAAAGGGGTCGACGCTGTCCAAGTAGGCTTCCAGCAGGGCTTCGTAGGAAACGGCGTCATCCTCATATTCCACACAGACGGTCTCCCGATGGCCGGTGCGCTGGGCCTTCACATCCTCATAAGACGGGTCCGCTACCTGACCTCCGGAATAGCCGCTGACTGCGCTGACTACGCCCGGGATCGCCTCGAAAACCGGCTCGATGCACCAGAAGCAGCCTCCCGCGAAATAGGCTTTTCTTCTCATTTCTCTCCCCCCTTCTTCCCTGTTCACTGACATTTTATCTCAGAAGCGGCAGGTACACAAGACCCGGGCAGAGAAATCAATTGAACGGAAATCCATATGGACATTAGGATGGGGATATGATATAAATAGAATGATGCGGCCTTACCGCAGCGAAAACTGAAACTCACAGTGCCCGCACCGGCGTTTGGCCGCTTCGGGAGAATAGTGAACCATGTGAGAATCATGGACGGAACCGCCGCTGTATGCGCGGATGCTCACTCCGGGGTGAAAGCCGGCCATTGGGGAAACCTGAGAAGGCAGGAGCGGGCGTGCGGCCTCAGGCCGGGAAGCGCGAGTCAGAAGACCTGCTGTGAGCTGAATGAAGGGGGCCGCCGGTTCTGCGGTCCGCCCGGAATGGCTATAGAAAGAGACGGCTGTAGCGATAACATCATGTTATCGCTGCTTTTTTATGCCTGAAACAAGGGGGAACTGCCATGGCAGTTTGGATGATCGGCGTCGATCACACGCGGGCGGATATCGACGTCCGCGGCGTCTTTTCCTTCACTAAAAAGAAGCTGCAGGAGGCCTATGAGCATTTCCGCAGCGTCCCGGGCCTCAGCGGCAGCGTGATCCTCTCCACCTGCAACCGGATGGAATGGTGGCTCAGCGTATCGGAGGAGGCTTCCTTCTCCCCTGCCGAGCTGCTCTGCGGTTTTCTGGGGCTGAAGGCAGCGGATTACGCCCCCTTTCTTTCGGAGCGCCGGGACGATGACGCGGTGGACCATTTTTTCCGCCTGGCCGCCGGATTGGAGTCGAAGATCGTAGGCGAGGACCAGATCATCACCCAGGTAGGCGACGCCCTGCAGCTCAGCCGGGCCGCTTACGCCGCCGATCACACGCTGGAGGTGCTTTTCCGCCAGGGGATCACCGCCGGGAAGCGGGTGAAGACGGAGACGGACCTCTCCTCGGCAGACAGCAGCGTCATCCACACCGCCCTTCGGATGCTGGAGGAGAAGGGCTTTTCCGTAACCGGGAAGAAATGCATGGTGATCGGCAACGGCATGATGGGGCGCCTCAGCGCGACAGTGCTGCAGGAAAAGGGCGCCGATGTGACGGTGACGGTGCGGCAGTATACCAGCGGCATCGTGGACATCCCCCGGGACTGCAAGCGCATCGGCTACAAGGACCGCTACAGTCTGCTGCCGGAATGCCAGCTGGTGGTCAGCGCCACCAGCAGTCCCAACTACACCCTGCAGCGAAAGGATCTGGAGCTTCTCAACCCGGACCATGATATTCTGCTGGTGGACCTGGCCGTTCCCAGGGATATCGAGGCGGAGGCGGGTCAGCTGCCCCGCTTCACCCTCTATGATATCGACGCCTTTCAGATCGACCTGCGCTCGGAGAAATTCCGGCGGAACCTGGCCCGGGCGGAGGAGATTTTGGAGGAGGAAAAGGCGGAGTTTTACAACTGGTACGAGGGCCGGGACATCGTACCCCGCATCCAGGCCCTGAAGACCCTGGCCGGACGGGACGTGGACGCGCGGCTGACTCCGGTCTTCCGGACGGTGGACATGGATCGGGAGGGAAAAAACGCCCTGCGCCGTGAGGTGGAAGGCGCGGCGGAACGGATGATGAACCGGCTGCTTTTCGGCGCGAAGGCGAAGCTGCCGGACGAGGTGTTTTCCCAGTGCCTGGACGCGCTGGAAATGGTGTTCAAGGAGCAGGCGGCAGCGGGGGCAAACGCTTCCGGCAGCAAATAAGCGGAAGGAGAAAGCGTCATGGAGCTTACCATCAGACCCAGAAGACTGCGGGGCAGCGAGACCCTGCGCAAGATCGTGAGAGAAACCAGAGTGGACAAGTCCGCTCTGATCTATCCCCTGTTCGTGATGGACGGGGAAAACCGGGTGGAGGAGATCCCCTCCATGCCGGGACAGTACCGATACACCGTAGACCGGGTGGACGAGGAGCTGGACAGGCTCTCTGAAGCGGGAGTGCGCAGCATCCTTCTTTTCGGCATCCCCGAAAAGAAGGACGAGATCGGCTCCTCCGCCTGGGCGGAGGACGGGGCTGTGCAGCGCGCGCTCCGGAAGGCCAAGGCAGCTTATCCCGGCCTTTTCCTCATCACCGACGTATGCATGTGTGAATACACCTCCCACGGCCATTGCGGCGTCCTCTGCGGCCAGGAGGTGGAAAACGACGCCACCCTGGAGCTTTTGGCAAAGGAAGCCCTCTCCCATGTGCGGGCCGGGGCGGACATGGTTGCCCCCTCTGACATGATGGACGGACGGGTACGGGCCATCCGGGAGGCCCTGGACGGCGCGGGCTTCACTGGGACCCCCATCATGTCCTACGCGGTGAAGTACGCCTCCGCCTTCTACGGTCCCTTCCGTGAAGCGGCCGATTCCGCCCCCTCCTTCGGTGACCGGAAGAGCTATCAGATGGATTTCCATAACCGGCGTGAGGGCATCAAGGAAGCCCTGCTGGACGCGGAGGAGGGAGCGGACATCCTCATGGTGAAGCCCGCCATGTCCTATCTGGACATCGTGCGGGAGGTGAAGGATGCCACCAACCTGCCACTTGCCACCTACAGTGTCAGTGGAGAATACGCCATGGTGAAGGCAGCCGCGATGAAGGGCTGGATCGACGAGGACAGGATCGTCTGTGAGATGGCGGCTTCCGCTTTCCGGGCGGGCGCGGACCTTTACATCACTTATTTCGCCAAGGAGCTTGCGGGATTCATCCAGGAAGGAAGGATCGGATGATGTCGATATCGGAGGAGCTCTTCAACAAAGCAAAGACATATATACCGGGCGGTGTGAACAGCCCGGTGCGTGCCTTCGGCTCCGTCGGCATGACGCCCCCCTTCATCGCCCGGGGAGCCGGAGCCCGGCTGTGGGACGAGGACGGCAACGAATACATTGATTTTGTGGGCTCCTGGGGCCCCATGATCCTGGGGCACGCCCACCCCGCCGTGGAGGAGGCGGTGGAAAGAGCCGTGAAGGACGGTCTCAGCTTCGGCGCCGCCACCCGACGGGAAGTGGAGATGGCGGAGCTGATGTGCGCCGTCGTGCCCGGGCTGGAGATGGTGCGGATGGTGAATTCCGGCACGGAGGCGGTCATGAGCGCGCTTCGTCTCGCCAGAGGGTTTACCGGGCGGGACAAGATCATCAAATTTGCCGGGTGCTATCACGGACACACGGACGCGATGCTTGTGAAGGCCGGTTCCGGTGTGCTGACCCAAGGACTGCCGGGGAGCGCCGGTGTGCCCGCCGGATGCACCAGGGATACCCTCACCGCCGTTTACAACGATCTTGCGGGCGTGGAGCGGCTGCTGGCCGCCGACCCCCGCGGCGTGGCGGCGGTGATCGTGGAACCGGTTGGCGCGAACATGGGGGTGGTCCCCCCTGCTGACGGCTTCCTGCCCGGTCTCCGGCGTCTTTGTGACAAATTCGGAGCGCTTCTGATTTTCGATGAAGTCATCACCGGCTTCCGTCTGGCGCTGGGCGGCGCGCAGGAGTACTACGGCGTCCGCGCCGATCTCTGCACCTTCGGCAAGATCATCGGAGGCGGAATGCCTGTGGGGGCCTACGGCGGACGGCGGGAGATCATGTCCATGGTAGCGCCCCTTGGCGGGGTCTACCAGGCGGGCACCCTCAGCGGAAACCCGGTCGCTATGGCTGCGGGGCTGGCGCAGCTGCGGCTGCTGAAGGAAACCCCGGGCTTTTACGAGAAGCTGAATCAAAAGGCGGAGCGGTTCTTTGCCGACCTGGGCGGCATCCTCACCGCTTCCGGCGAGCGCTTTTGCCTGAAGCATGTGGGTTCACTTGGCTGTGTCTTCTTCACGGAAAAAGATGTGAGGGATTATGAGGCCGCCCAGAGCAGCGATACGGAGCGATTCACCGCCTACTTCCGGAAGATGCTGGCGAAGGGCATCTATCTGGCCCCCAGCCAGTTCGAGGCCATGTTCCTCTCCTCCGCCCACACGCAGGAGGACCTGACGCGGACACTGGACGCCGTGCGGGAGGCGCTGGGATGAAAACGCTGATCGTAGGCAGCCGGGACAGCGCTCTTGCGGTGGCCCAGAGCATGATGGTGGTGCGGTCTCTCCAGGAGAAGCTGCCGAATATTGAGGTCCGGCTGCTCACCATGAAGACCACCGGCGACAAGATCCTGGACCGCACGCTGGACAAGGTGGGCGGGAAAGGCCTTTTTGTCAAGGAGCTGGACGCTGCCCTGCGGGACAAACGGGCAGATCTGACGGTCCACAGCCTGAAGGATGTCCCCATGGAGGTCCCGGAGGACCTGCCTCTGCTGGGCTTTTCCCCGCGGGAGGACCCCAGGGACGTGCTGGTGCTGCCGGAGGGCGCGGACGCGCCGGACCCGGACAAGCCCATCGGCTCCGCGAGTCTTCGGCGGAGCCTGCAGCTGAAAAAGCTGTACCCCGAACACAGGGTAGAACCCGTGCGGGGCAATTTGCAGACCAGGCTGCGAAAGCTGGATGAAGGGCAGTTCGGCGCCCTGGTGCTGGCCGCCGCCGGGCTGAAGCGGCTGGGCCTGGAAAGGCGGATCAGCCGGTATTTTACCATTCAGGAAATGATCCCCGCCGCCGGACAGGGCATTCTGGCCATCCAGGGCCGGACGGGAGAAGACCATCCCTGGCTGGCGGGCATCATCGACGGGGATGCCGCTGCGGCGGCGCTCTGCGAGCGGGCCTTTGCCCGAACCCTGGGCGGCGGCTGCACCTCCCCCGTTTGCGCCCATGCCTGGCTTGAAAACGGTAAGCTCCGTTTGCTGGGGCTGTTCTATGACGAAGCCAGCGGTAATTGGACCACCGGAGAAGCATCCGGCAAGCCTCCCGAAGCGGAGAAGCTCGGCAGGAATCTGGCACTCCGGCTGCGGAGAGAATTCAAGCGGGAGGGAAAAGAATGACCGGAAAGGTATGGCTGGTTGGCGCCGGTCCCGGTGACGCGGGGCTTCTGACCCTGAAGGGAAAACAAGTCCTTTCCGAGGCGGACGTGGTGGTTTACGACGCGCTGGTCGGCCCCGGTGTGCTGAACCTGATCCCGGAGAACGCCAAGCTCATTTTCGCCGGCAAGCGGGCGGGAAACCATTACTTACGGCAGGAAGAGACGAATCAGGTGCTGCTGGAGGAGGCGCTGAAGGGAAATAAGGTCGTGCGCCTCAAGGGCGGTGATCCTTTTCTTTTCGGGCGCGGCGGCGAGGAGCTGGAGCTGCTGGCGGAAAACGGGGTCCCCTTCGAGGTGGTGCCCGGCATCACCAGCGCCATTGCCGTGCCCGCTTACAGCGGAATCCCCGTCACCCACCGGGATTTCTGCGCCAGCGTCCACATCATCACCGGACACCGGCGCGCGGATTCCTCCCTTGACATCGATTTTGAAGCCCTGGTGCGTACGAAGGGCACCCTGGTTTTCCTCATGGGCATCTCTACCCTTCCGGAAATCTGCACTGGGCTGCTCAACGCGGGTATGGCGGCGGATACGTCGGCCGCAGTGCTGGAAAAGGGCACCCGGGCGGATCAGCGCCGGATCGGCGCAACCGTCGCCACCCTGGCGGAGGAATGCAGACGCCAAAGGGTTCGGACGCCTGCCATCATCATTGTCGGACAGGTCTGCGCTCTGGCGGACACCTTCTCCTGGTATGAAAAGCGGCCACTGGCCGGCGTCAGGGTGCTGCTGACCAGGCCGAAGGAGCTCTCCTCAAGGCTGGCCGCCCTCCTGCGCAGGGACGGCGCGGAGGTGCTGGAGCTGCCCGCCATCCGCACGGTGCCTCTGGAGGAGGACGGCGCCATGAGGGACAGCCTGAAAGCCCTGGAGAAGAGCGGCTACGACTGGCTGGTCTTCACCAGCCCCAGCGGCGTCCGAATCTTCTTCGAGAAGCTGATGGAGCTGAGCGACATCCGCGCGCTGGGCCGGGTGAAGGTCGCCGCCATCGGACAGGGCAGCGCAAAGGCGCTGCGGAGCTTCGGCGTCAAAGCGGATTTCGTCCCTTCGGAATACGACGGAGAGACCTTGGGCCGGGAGCTGCGACGGGTCTGCAAAAGCGGAGACCGGCTGCTGATCCCCAGAGCGAAGCTGGGCAATCATGAATTGGTCGATGAGCTGAGCAGAGACGGCGCGCTTACGGTCACCGATCTGCCCACCTACGACACGTTATATGTCTCCTCCCCCGTCATCGACGAAAAGGCCGCCTTTGCCGACGGGGAGATTGACTATGCTGTATTTACCAGCGCTTCCACCGTGAAGGGCTTCGCCGCGGCTGTGGGGGAAATGGACTATTCCCAGGTAAAGGCCGTGTGCATCGGGAAGCAGACGGCGGCCGCGGCCGCGGCCCTGGGTATGCGGGTACGGGTGGCAAACAAACCAACCCTGGCCGCGCTGGCTGATTGCCTGCGCTCTGCCGCGGAAGAGGATAAGACTAACGCAATGAAGGAGGAAGGAACATGAAGGGTATCGCATACGGTGTGGGCGTCGGCCCCGGCGATCCGGAATACATAACGCTGAAGGCCGTGCGCCTCATTCGGGAAAACGACGTGATCGCCGTGCCGGGCAAGGAGGCGAAAAGCTCCGTCGCTTATCAGATCGCCGTACAGGCCGTGCCGGAGTTGGCGGACAAGGAGCTGGTGCCGGTCTATATGCCCATGGTGAAGGACCGGAAGCTCATCGACGAGGAACACCGAAAAGGATCTGAAACGCTGAAGGCCTATCTGGACAAAGGCAGGAACGTAGTATTTCTTACCCTTGGCGACCCGACCATTTACTGCACCTTCAGCTATATCCAGCACTATCTGGAGGCGGAGGGTTATCAGGTGGAGCTGGTCAGCGGCATCACCTCCTTCTGTGCCGCCGCCGCCCGGCTGGGCATCCCTCTGGTGGAGTGGGATGAACCGCTGCATGTGGTCCCTGCGGTACACAAGACGGAGGACAGGCTGGAACAGGACGGCAGCTACGTGCTGATGAAATCCGCCAGTCACATGAAGGAAGTGAAGGCGCTGCTGAAAGCCAGCGGCAGGTCCGTCAGTGCGGTGGTGAACTGCGGCATGGAAAACGAAGCCCTCTACCGCAGCGCTGACGATATCCCCGACGACGCGGGGTATTTCTCACTGATCATCGCCAAGGAGAAGTAAAGGGTGATCATGCGGCGGCGGTCCGGCTGCTGCTCTGAATTCGGTCCGACTGACAACGAACTTCTATGAAAGAGAGGACAGAATATGAGCAAAGGATTATTGGTCGTCAGCTTCGGCACCTCCGTGGCCGAGACCAGGAAAAAGACCATCGAGGCCATCGAGGGAGATCTGGCTGCCGCCTTCCCCGAGCGAAAAGCTTACCGGGCATGGACCAGCAGCATCATTCGCCGGAAGCTGCGCAGCTCAGGTGAGTTGAACGTGGATTCCGTTGAAGAGGCGCTGGAGCGCATGAAGGCGGATGGGATCACCGACCTGCTGGTGCAGCCCACCCACATGCTGCCCGGCGAGGAATACGGCAAGGTGGTGAACGCCGTTCGGGCCGCTTCCGGTTTTGAGCGCCTGCGCCTGGGAAAGCCCCTGCTGACGGGGGAAGCGGACATCCGGGCCGTCGCCGCCGTCCTGGAGGACACCTTCTCCGACGTGGGTTCCGGCGAGCTGCTGGCGCTGATGGGCCACGGCAGCGCGGAAGCGGAAGAGAACTTCTATCTGCAGCTGACGGAAGCCTTCCGGAAGGACGGCAAACCCAACTTCATCGTCGGCACCGTGGAAGAGGACCCCGGCTTCGAGCCGGTGCTGCGCGCCGCAAAGGAGAGAAAGCCAAGCCGCATTCGGCTGCTGCCCTTCATGGTGGTTGCGGGAGACCACGCCCTCAACGACATGGCCGGAGAGGGTGAGGATTCCTGGGCCGGAATGCTGCGGAAGGAAGGCTTTCAGGTGGAATGCATCCTGAAGGGCATGGGAGAATACCCCAAGGTGCGGGCCATGTATGTGGAGAAAGCCCGGCAGACGGAAGCGGAATAAGCGGCAGAGAAGGTGACGGCATGGCGGACTATCCCTGGTTTCCCCTGTTTGTGGATCTGAGCGGGAAAAAAATACTGGTCATCGGCGGCGGAAGGATCGCCCTGCGGCGCATCCGCACCCTGACGGAGTTTACGGAAAGCGTGACCGTGATATCCCCCCAGCTCCACCCTGATCTTCTGCCTCTGGAGGCGGAGGGAAAGCTCACCGTGCTGCGCCGCCCTTATGAACCGACGGACCCGGAGGGCGCCGCCCTGGTGCTGGCTGCCACCAACGATCCGGCGGTGAATGAAGCCGTTCGGGCAGACTGCCGGCGGCTGGGGATACCGGTAAACGTCAGCAGTGACCGGCGCGGCAACGACTTCTACTTTCCCGGCATCGCCCGAAAGGGCGACTATGTGGCCGGGATCACCGCCAGCGGTCATGACCACGCCGGCGCGAAGAAGCTGACGGAAGCCGTTCGGGCTCTGCTGGACCGTTTCGAAAAGTGAACAAAGATAAACGTCGGGCAGCCCGTTCCGGGCTGCCCGATCTGTTTTGCCTCAGATGACCCCTTTGGCCTTCAGCTCCTCCATTTCCGCCTCAGAGAGCCCCAGGAGGTCATGGTAGATCTTACGGTTTTGCTCGCCCAGGCGGGGGGAGCATTCGTAATGCAGGTCGTTGCCGCTCATCTTGGGTGCGAATCCAGGCACGACCATCTTCCCCCGCTCCGGATGGTCGATTTCCACCATGGTGCCCCGGCTGCGCAGGTAAGGATCGTGGGTCAGGTCATCCATGTCCAGCACCGCGCCGGCAGGGATATCCGCCTTGCAGAGGATGTCCATGGCCTCCTGCTTGGTGTGCTGCCCGGTCCACTCCGAAATGAGGGCATCCAGCTCATCCCGCACCAGGTAACGTTGCTGGGGCGTTTTCATGCGGGGATCCTCCAGCAGCTCCTCGTGGCCGATGATCCTGCACAGCCGGTCGAACTGGGTGTTGCCGGGATGCCGGGAGCAATAGATATGCACGTAATCATTGTAGCCGAAGGGCTTGCAGGGGTACATGCCCGCCGGGGCTACGTTTTCCATGGGCATTCCGTTCCCCACCCGTTTGGGCACCTTGCCTCCGGCGAAGTAATAGGGCTCCCAGTTGGCGCGGCCGAAGCAGACGCAGGTATCCTGCATATCCACCTCGATGCGCTGCCCCTGCCCCGTGTGCTCCCGCTGGAACAGCGCGGCGCAGATGCTGATGGCGGTCATGTAGCCCATGCCGGAATCCCCCACGTTCACCCCCGGCTGACAGGGGATGCCGTCCTCAAAGCCCGTCATGGCAGGTACGCCGCCGGTGGATTGTCCGATGGGGGCAAAGGCGGGGTAGGCCGCGTAGGGACCGTCCATGCCGAAGCCCTTCATCTGGGTGTAGATGAGGCGGGGATTGATCTCCTTCAGCACATCGTAGCCAAGGCCCAGGCGTTCTACGCTTCCCGGCCCCATATTCTCCACGAACACGTCCGCTTCCGCCGCCAGCCGCTTCAGCAGGGCAAGGCCCTCCGGTTTCTTGGCGTTGCAGGTGATGGATTCCTTGTTCAGGTTCAGCAGGATAAAGCCAAAACCGTCCTTATCCGGGGAGACAAAGCTGTAACGGCCCTGCTCCCCCGTTACCGGACGCTCGATCTTCCAAACCTCCGCGCCCATCCAGGCCAGGGTCTCCGTGCAAACGGTGCCGGCCTCAAATTGGGTCATGTCCAGAACCTTTACTCCCGTCAGGGGTCCCGTTCCGCTCATGCTTTCTTCCCTCCCATGATCCGTTCTTCGATGAACTGCCCCACCAGCCGCGTCATGTTCTCCCGATTCCATTTCCGGTCGTCCACCGGGTCCCCCCGGAACAGCAGGACGGGAATGCCCGCCCTCTCCAGGGCTTTGACGATAAATCCGGAGCCCTCCACCGCCTGCATGCAGTTGGCGGGGGCCATATAGACCACGCCGTCGATGCGGTTTCGTTTTGCCTCGTGCACGAACCAGCCGCTGTTCCAGGGGGGCATGTGGAGGAAGTCCTCCATGCCGATGTACCGGGCTGCCAGGGCCCGCAGGGGATCCTTTTCGAAGCCGTTTCGGATATAGGCGTCCGCTCCCATGGCCAGGTACATGCTCCAGACAAAGGCGGCGCCGTATTTCTTCTCGAAATTCTGATAAAATGCGAAGTCGTGCCAGATCCCCCGGCCCAGCCACATCAGACGGTATTTCTCATTGGGCACCGCAGCGTGACCGGCATCCGCCAGGGCTTTGATCTCCTCATACATCCGTCTTGCATGGCCCGCCGCCCATTCCGTTCCCCGCTGCCACTGGGCCTGCATGGTGGCGTTGATGGTATCCACCACCGTCACGGGGGCCTTGGGCGCGGCGGCGATCAGGTCTCTTGTCTTCCTGTACCAGCCCTCCTGCTCGTTCACCAGGGCCATGACACGGAGAAGACGGTCGTTGTCGAACATCCGGCCGGTCTTCCGCTCCAGCCAGGAGATGAGGGCTTTCAGTTCCTCCACCGCCAAATCCAGCCGGTCAGCGTCGTACAGCTCCTCCCAGCGGTCCGCGGCCAGCTCCCACCAGTTCTCCGGCACGGTGCGGGGCATGGTGTTCTCCATCTGATAGAGCTCCGCTCCGTAATTTTTGGCGAAGAGGCCGAAGATCTTCCCCTGACAGTCGCAGGTGAGGCGGGTGACCGCCATGGTTGGCCGGGGCAAGCCGCCCCAGGGGCCTGCTTCCCCATCCTCCGGGTCCATGCTCTCCCCCAGCACCGCGCTGCAATAGGAGCAAAGATCATCCCGGTATCCGGCCTTTCCCAGCAGCTCCACATAGCGGGGCGTCATGCGCTTGGCGGAACAGATGGCCGCCCACCACTGGTTCACGCAGAAGGGGATGTCCATTGCCCGGAAGATCTCCATGGGCACATCCGCATTCAGGTAAGCGAAATCCTCCCCCGCCGCAACTCTGGCGTGAAGGGAGCGGAACCACTCCTTCTGGTAAGCGCCGGATTCCTTTGCGGCGTTCAGGGTCTTCACCGCTCTTGGCGCTTCCTTCCGCAGCTCCTCAGCCATGCTCTGTCCCTCCCTTCAGGCTCCGGGCAAAGCGGCGCAGCCGATCCTCCAGCGCAGGGTCACGGTTGGGAGGATAGGGCAGCTTGCAGAATTCCTCCGAAAGGATGCCCATGTCCGACAAGGCGCGCTTCTGCTCCGGGAAATCCCAGCTGGCCGCTTCCTCAAACTGATCCATGCACACCGCCGCTCCCTGCGCTCTCGCGCTCGCGGCGGCCTGACACAGCGCTTCGATCCTCTGGGCAACGGTGGCTTTTTTGGGAGAGGGAGTCCGAAGCATATAACGGCGGGTGACGGCCTTTTCCGGGGGCAGGCCCGGGTCCGTATCCCCTTCATACCAGCGCATGCCGCAGTCCTGGTCCTCCGCCACGATCACCCCTCCGTCCTTTTCCAGGGCTTCATAAATATCGCAGCCGTACTGTTCCGTTCCGCTGAAAAAGATCCGCGGCCCCGGGATCGCCGGCCAGCTTTCAGCGGCATCGGCAACCGCATTCACCAGGTCGCGATGCTCTGCCCGGTCCATCCGGAAGCCAGCGCCGGTGATCACCAGTGCTTCCGAGCCCGTCACCCGGGGCTGCTCCGCCAGACGCAGGGCGGAAATGCGCCGCAGCGCGGCACGCTCCCCGTTCAACACAAGAATCGCTTCCCGAACCTCTTCGTCCGTTATGGTCCTGCCGGCCCATTCCTCCGCTTTCTGCCGGAATTCCGCTACTCTTGCCTCATTATAGAGCTGGAACCTTCGGGAGCGG
>JAEEGL012457399.1_pt1 | contig 14779 bp, 8 predicted proteins | sample 9134231 | NCBI WGS metagenome assembly JAEEGL01 (sample SAMN16246548, study PRJNA631951) | gut metagenome | biome: gut microbiome; feature: rumen; material: fiber-attached | host: Bos | place: Iran: Karaj | collected 2018-10 | reverse complement strand
GCGGCATACCAGTGCAGCGCCGGAGAGAAAAAGGCGCGGTCTTTGTTGTCGCCGAAATTGAATTCCCCCGTGCTGCCGGAGATATACACCGGGAACATGCCCAGTTCCCGGAAACCCGCGATCCCGCTCATGCCGAAATCCGTGCCGAGCCGTTCGCGGGCCGTGGCGATGAAATATACCACGGCGTTCATGCCCGATTCGCAATACCCGGGGCCTTCGGCGTAAACGCCGTCCGGCGTGAAATTCGCAAACGCAATGGGCATATTGCGGAAGCACTTCGCCAGAAACTTCGCCGCCTGCGCCGGGAAGGCATCGTAGAAAGCCATGCAGGCGATCCCCACGCCGCTGTAGCAGATGCTGTTCCAGTTGTTTTTGGACCAGGTGAACCAGTTCTTGAAGATGTTCCCCGAAAGGGCGGGCTCCACGGCGTTGTGCAGCACCGCTTCGGCCAGCGTTTGCCGCTGCGCCGCCGAGAGCCGGTCGCAAAGCCAGTCGTACCCCACCGAAACGGCCAGCGCCATCTCCGCGGCGGCCAGAAAATGCTGCGGCCGCCAATCGGGGTAGGCGCACACGTTTTCAAGTTCGCGCCACGCCCGCGCGGCAAAGCGTTCGTCGCCGGTGATCTGCCATGCAAAACCGAGGATCACGATGCGGTTGAACGTTTCGCGCGAGATGGGCAGGATGCTGTTTTCCTCGTCCAGCGCGTAGGGGAGCGGCGGATACGCCGTTTCGTCCAGCAGCGCTTCGGCGTTGGCCAGCGCAAAACGGGTGAGCGCCGCGGCGTAGGCGTCGCCGCCGCCCGAAACGTATTCTTTCCGTACCGCAGCGAACCGGTCGCGCCCCGCGAGCACGAAGGGCCGGTCCGGTTTCGTTGCCTCCATCGCCGCGCGGATCTCTTTTTCGTCCGGCGCGGCCTCATACGGGGTCAGGCTTATGAAATCCGCGCCCGCGCGCAGCATATCCGGGAGCACCGCCAGATGCGGCGCGAGCCGCCCCAGGCCGTTTGTGCCCAAGAGGTTCGAGATGATATAGAGCAGCGCCGCGATCGTTCTGAGCGCTTTCATAAGGACCGCCTCCCGTTCGCCGCCGTGCCGCCGGCGGGTTCTTATTTATATTGAACCATATTTTCTCTCCAATCTCAATAAAAAGATTGCATTTCCGCGTTTTTTTTTGTAAAATCAAAACATAAACCGCCGCTGCGCGGCAAAGGGAGGCGCTCATGCATCGCACCATAGATCCGAAAACCGCCGGGCGGCGCGAGATCCTCATGTTTTCGCTTCTGCCGCTGGGCATCCTCACGATCGACTGCACGGTTTACACCCTGATGGATTTCTACCTCACGGACGTGCTGAAACTCAGCATGGGGCTGGCCTCGTTCGTGCTGCTCGGCACCAAGGCGTGGGATGCGCTCAACGATCCCATGATGGGGCAACTGGTGGAGCGCACCCGCACAAAATACGGAAAATGCCGCCCCTACCTGCTTTTCACGCCCCTGCCGCTGGCGCTGATCACGGCGCTTCTGTTTCTCCCCATCCGGTTCCCGGACAGTTGGAATATCGTTTCAAAGAGCGGCGCGGTGCTGGGCAACGCCGGCAATTTCGCGTATATGCTGGTGCTGTATATGCTGTTCATCACGGCCTACACGGCCGTTGAGATCCCGTATCAGAGCCTCACGCCGCTGGTGTTTCCGCAAAAGGACCGCCGCGTGCGGGCCGTATCGGTTTCGGGCACGCTGGGGTCGCTGGGCACCGTTCTGCCGTCCGTGCTCATCTGGACGCTCGCCGGGCTTTTCGGCAACGGCGCGAAGGACCGTTCGGACCGCGGCTATTTCTTCGCCTCCCTCCTTTTCGCGCTGCTCGGCGCTGCGGTGATCATGATCTCGTTTTTCGGCATACGCGAAAAGGTGTATATACCGCCGGAGAAGCCGCGCGGCAGAGAGAGCGTGCGGCGCATCCTATGCGACCGGCGCGTGCGGGTGCTGCTCGTGTGCGCGTTTTTCTGCGGCTCGATCAACATCGGCGCCATTTTTCTGCCGTATTTCGCCCGCTGGAACTGCATCGGCATCCTGCCGATGGACCGGATCAATTCCTTCATCGCCTCCGCCGTGGGGAAGGACCCGCATCTGGACGCGGTGGCGATTTTGCCCACGGCGCTTTCGGTGATGAGCGGCGCTTCGTATATGCTCTCGATGCTGCTCGTGCCGGTGTTTCTTAAAAAAATGTCCAAAAAAACGCTCTGGATCGCCATGTCGTTTATCGGCGCGGCGGCCGATCTCATGGTTTTCGTGATCGGCGTATGGGTGGTGCCCTACAACACGGTGCTGGGCTTCCTGCTGTATGCCGTTTTGCGTTTCTTTACGAATTTTCCGGTGGGCATGAGCACGATCCTCATCGTATCCATGCTCGCGGACGTTACCGATTCCATTGAGATCGAAACCGGCCAGCGGCTGGAGGCCACCGTGTATTCCTTTAAGGGGCTGCTGTATAAGATCTCGGCGGCGGTGTTCAACGTGATCACGCTCCAAACCGTGAACGCCCTCGGCTACAACGCGGAAACCATGCAGCGGCTCACCGAAAACGTTACGGTGCCGCTCATCGCCTCCACCACCGAGGCGGCGGTATCCGGCGGCGTGAATTATACGCTGCTGCTCAACGGCATCTTCTTCATGCTCACGGTGATGGGGGCCGTGGGGCTCGTGCTGCAGGGGATCCCCATGCTTTTCTACCGCTTTGACGAGGACCGCATGGAGGCCGCGCTCACGGAATACCGCGCCCGGCGCGAGGCTGAGCGGGAACAGGCGCTTCTGGGCGCCATGGAACATCAAAATCAGGGGAGGGAACGGATATGAATTATACCGAAGCCGTAAAAAAATACGAAGAAAACCGCACCCCCGCGGGGCTGCGGGAGGCCGCGCGGGGGCTGTGCGATGCAATGACCGTGCCGGAAAAACTCTTTATGCTCAAAGGGCACGCGCTCGGCACCACCGCAAGAACCTTTCTTACGAAGGGGCGCTACTACAACGGCGAGGCCTACGCCGCGGGCGGCTGCAAACGGCTGGGCATCCCGCCGGTGCTGTTCACGGACGGCCCGCGCGGGATCGTGATGCGCCACGGCACCTGTTTCCCGGTGCCCATGCTGCGCGGCGCAAGTTTTGACGACGAACTGGAATACCGCATCGGGCAGGCCATGGCCGCCGAAGCGCTTGCGGGCGGCGCGAACCTGTTTGCCGGCGTGTGCATCAACCTGCTGCGCAACCCCATGTGGGGCAGGGCGCAGGAGACTTACGGAGAGGACCCGTATCTGCTGGGCAGAATGGGCGCGGCGCTCACCCGCGCCATGCAGGAAAACGGCGTGATCGCCTGCCCCAAGCACTACGCGCTCAACAGCATCGAAGATCTGCGTTTCAGCGTGAACGCCGAATGCGGCGACGCCGCGCTTTACGACGTGTATCTGCCGCATTTCAAAAAATGCGTTGAGGCGGGCGCCATGTCCGTGATGGGGGCGTATAACCGCGTCAACGGCGAATACTGCTGCGAAAACAAACGCCTGCTCACCGAGATCCTTCGGGACGAATGGGGCTTTGAGGGCTTCACGCTTTCCGATTTCTTTTTCGGCGTGCACAACGGCCCCGCGGCGCTCGCCGCCGGGATGGACGTGGAAATGCCCTATATCTTCCGCTACGCGTTTCTGGGCGCCGCGCTGCGCGCCGGGCGCATAACCGAAGCGCAGGTGGATACCGCCGTGTGCCGGGTGCTCCGCGCGCTTATCAAAACCGAACCGCTGGGCAGGGCCGTGCCCCAAAGCGAGATCCTTTCTTCCGCGCATATCGCGCTTGCGCGCGAAGCCGCCGTGAAGGGCACGGTGCTCCTCAAAAACAGCGGCGTGCTGCCGCTGCCCCGGGAGGCGAAGATCGCCGTGGTGGGCCGCTACGCGGACGTGAAAAACGTGGGGGACCACGGCAGCAGCCAGGTTTACAGCCCCTACACGGTAACGCCCTTTTCCGGGATCGCCGCGCGCTTCGGCGCCCGGAACACGGTTTGTTATAACGGCTGCGATCCGATAAAGGCGGCGGCCGCCGTGCGGGGCAGCGATTATATCGTGGCGTGCGTGGGCAGCGACTGGCTGCAGGAGGGCGAGTTCCTCGTGAACCTCGGCGATATCAAACGCAAGCCCAAAGGCAGCGGCGGCGACCGCGCGACGCTGCGTCTCCCGCCCGAGGACGTATCCCTTCTGCGGGCGCTTGCCGCAACCGGCAAAAAACTCATTGTAAACGTGATGGGCGGCAGCGCGTTCATCATGCGGGAGTGGTCCGGTCTCGCGGACGCGATCCTTATGTCCTTTTACAGCGGCATGGAGGGCGGCGCGGCGCTGGCGGAGATCCTCTGCGGCGAAGCCTCCCCGGGCGGGCGGCTCCCGTTCACGATCGCCGAAAACGAGGCGGATTACCCGCCTTTCCCGCACGTGGGCAGCGCCGATAAAAACGTGCGCTACGGCTATTACCACGGCTACACGCTCTTTGATAAAACGAATAAGCCCGTGCAGTTCCCGTTCGGGTTCGGGCTGACCTATACCACCTTCCGTCTCAGCGACGCAAAGGCGGAAAAAACGCCCGGCGGCGTTTCGGTCTCGGTGCGGGTCGCCAATACCGGCGCTGCTTCCGCCGACGCCGTGATCCAGGTGTACGCGTCTTCCGTCGGCGCGCGCTACGACCGCCCCGTGAAACTCCTCAAGGGCTTTCTGCGGGTGCCGCTCGCCCCCGGCGAAACCAGAGAGGTCGCCGTGCCGGTGTGCGAAGAAGACCTGCGGTTTTATTCCCCGCGCGAAAAGGCCTTCGTATGGGATCCCGCCTACGCTTTCTCCGTTACGGATAACGGTCTGCATTTTCTGCCCGCCGGAACCCTTTCGTTTGCGGAGGCGGACGTATGAGCGGCGGTTATACTTGCGATTCCTTTCTGGAGGGGCTTTATCCCCGCCTCGCGGGCTCCCCGTTCGCCGGGGCGGATTCCGCCGAGCGCGCCGCGGCCGTGATCGGCAGCCTGCGCGAAGGGCTGCGCGGCTGCCTCGGCCTGCCCGTGCTGGAATCGCTGGCGCTCGAATCGGCCCCCGCGCCCGTGGGGAAGCCCGTATGCACGAAGGAATACACCGCGCAGAAATATGCTTTTGAACCGCTCCCGGGGCTGAAGGTCCCGGTGTGGCTCCTCACGCCCGCCGCGGCCGAAGGCCCCGCCCCCGCCGTTGTGGCGATGTGCGGGCACGGCTACGGCGTGCAGCAGACCGTGGGCGTAACGAAGGGCGGCCGCCGCAGACGTCTGCCGTTTTTCGACGAATACCAGAAGCGTTTTGCCGCCGGACTCGCAAAGCGCGGCTGCATCGTGGCGGCGCCCGAGCCGGTCGCTTTCGGGGAAATGCGGCTGAAAGAGGACCTGAAGAAGCCGTTTTACGCCAGTTCGTGCGATACCGTTTCGCACCGGCTGCTGCCCTACGGGGTTACCACGGCAGGCGTGCGGGTATACGAAGCCCTGCGGTGCCTGAAGTGGCTGCAAACGATGCCGGCGGCGGATCCGGCGCGCCTCGGCGTTATGGGGATCTCCGGCGGCGGGCTCGCGGCGCTGTACGCCTCCGTTTGCGAACCCGCGTTTGCACGCACGGTGGTGAGCGGCTACGCCTGCACCTTCCGCGAGAGCATCCTTTCGCGCTGGCACTGCCCCGATAATTATATCCCCGGGATCCTCGCGCTGGGCGAGATCGGCGATTTCGCGGCGGCGGTCGCGCCGCGGCCGCTCCTGATCGAATCCGGCACGCGGGACCCGCTGTTTCCTCTGCACGGCGCGCAGGACGCCCATGCGCGCGCCGGGCGCGTTTACGCCCTGATGAACGCTTCCGAGGCGCTCAGTGTGGATATCTTCAACGGGCGGCACCGCGTAAACGGCGCGCAGGCGTTCCGGTTCCTCTCCGAATGAGCGCCGCGCGGAAAAAAAGCGGCGAAACACTGGAAATTATGCTTCCGTTATGGTATCATGACGGTAACGTTATTATTTATGAAAGAAGGAAAACGGTATGAAAATCGCGGTCACTTATGAAAACGGCCAGATCTTTCAGCATTTCGGCCACACGAAAGAATTCAAGGTATACGAAACGGAAAACGGCGCGGTGGTCTCCCAGCGTATCGTAAACGCCGGCGGCAGCGGGCACGGCGCGCTCGCCGCGCTCCTGCAGGAGCAGGGGATCAACGTGCTCATCTGCGGCGGGATCGGCGGCGGCGCCGTGGCGGCGCTTGCGGAACACGGCGTGGAACTCTGCGCGGGCGCTTCCGGCAGCGCGGACGAGGCCGTGCAGGCGTATCTGCGCGGCGAACTTGTGAACACCGGCGCAAACTGCAGCCATCACCACGGGGAAGACCATGCCTGCGGCAGCGGGGACGACCATGCCTGCGGCAGCGGGGACGACCATGCCTGCGGCGGCGAAAGCCACGCCTGCGGCGGCTGCCGTACCCGCACCGGGGTGCAGGGGAAAAACGCGGGCAAAACCTGCCGCGTGCATTACCGCGGCACGTTCAACGACGGCAAGCAGTTCGATTCCTCCTACGACCGCGGCGAGCCGCTCTCGTTCGTGTGCGGCGCCGGGCAGATGATCCGCGGTTTCGACGCGGCCGTGGCCGATATGGAAGTGGGCGAGGTAAGGCAGATCCATCTCATGCCCGCGGAGGCCTACGGCGAAGCGGACCCGAACGCCGTGTTTACGGTGCCCATCGCCGAACTCCCGGGCGCCGAGACGCTCTCGGTGGGGCGGCAGGTGTATCTGCAGAGCGATAACGGGCGGCCCTTTCCGGTGAAGGTCGTTGCCAAAACCGCCGAAACCATCACCTTCGACGCCAACCACGAGATGGCGGGCAAAGAACTCAATTTCACGGTGGAACTCTTGGAGGTCTCCGAAGCCTGAGCCGGCCCCGCGTACGGGAACCGAAATATAAACAAGGAGAGAGAGAAATGAACCTGTTTTCACGCAAAAAAGAGGATGATCTCAGCACAAAACCCGCAAACGCGCTGCCCGCCGACCAGGGCAAATGCGTAACGAGATTTGAATACGTCTGCCTCATGCTCGCCCGCGTGGGCGGCATGTTCGGCACCACGCTCACCGGCACGCTCGCCGCGGCCTTCCTGCACGAACTGTATTACGGCCCCGTGGGCGTTGGGTCCGATGAACTGGCGAAGATCCTCGCCGTGCAAACCACGCTCACCACCATCATCGGCGTGCTGGTGGGCCTCATCTCGGGCGTGGTGGTGCAGAAATGGAAATCCCGCTGGGGCAGATACCGCCAGTGGTACATCATCTGCCTGCTGCCCATGTTCCTGCTCACCGTGCTGTATTTCTACGTGCCGAAGGGCTGGACCGTTTCGCAGATGACGGTTTTCCGCTACTGCATCGCCTGCTGCCAGACCGTGTTCAACGCCTTCAACAACCTCGGCCAGAACGTGGCGCAGGTGATCTCGCCCAACCATAAAGAAAAGAAAACGGTGGCCACCGTGTGGCAGCTTTCGTATTACCTCGGCTACGGCGGCGCGTATCTCGCCACGTTCGTCTACGGCCTGTTCAGCGACGATAAGAACGCCATGTATATGACGCTCGCCGTGGTTGCCGCCGTGGTGACCCTCTTCGGCAACCTGATGTGCGGCCTGTTCTGCCACGAGCGCATCGAACTGCCGAAGAAAGAAAAAGTGAAGATCTCAAAGCAGCTCTTCACGCTGTTCAAATACAGAAACTACCGCGCCTATCAGTATATGGCGTGGGCAAACGTGCTTGCGGCGCTCGGCAAGTTTTCAACCCTGCTCGCCGCCATCACCGTGGGTTCCTCCAAAAACCTGCTGCTCACGCTGCCCACGGCTGCGGGCACCGTGGTGGGCAACGTGCTCACCGCCCGCCTCTCCAAAAAATACGAGCCCACAAAACTTCTCAAGTTCTGCGGCCCCTATTCCATGATTTCCGCGGGCGTCCTGTTCCTCATCTGCTTCGTTGAAGCCAAAATGGGCCTCATGTTCTTCTCCGGCTGGAACAGCGTATTCTTCTACGTTTTCTATTTCCTGTTCGGCCTGGGCATCGGCATCCAGGAACTCTCCAATTCGCATTTCAACGTGGAATATTACGATTACCTCGAATGGCAGACCGGCGACCGCATGGAGGCCATTCAGGGCATCGTGCCCGGGTGGCTCACCACGTTCCTCAACTACCTCAAAGAACTCCTGATCCCCTTCATGATCGCTTGGGTGGGCTACGAATCCTCCGCCGAGGGCGATCTTGTAAAAACCATGCAGGCCCGCCCCGATTACATGAAAACCTGCCTGTGGCTGCTGGCGTTCCTCGTGTTCGGCTACGCGCTCTCCAACCTTCTGAAATCGATCATCCTCAAAACCCTCTATAACGTGGAGGGCGAAACCAAAGCGCAGATGTACCGCGAACTGGAAGCGCAGCGCGCCGCGCGCCACGAAGAGAACGCGGCGCTCTCGAATAACGACTGATCTGTTTGCAAAAGGAGCGTTTTGCCGTGAAAAACAAAGTGTTATCCTTTGCTGCGTGCGCGGCAGCCGTTGCCGCCTCCGCGCTTTACTACTGGAGTTTTACGAAATGGATCCCCGTGCTCTACGGCCTTTCCGTGGTTCTCTTCGCGGCCGCGGCCGGGTGCCTTACCGCGCGCTTCGCGCAAAAAAAGCCGGCGCTGCGCGCCGTTCTCGCGGCGGCGGGGTTTGCCGCGGTGTTCTGCGCGCTTACTTACCTTATCAACAACGTGCTTCTGCACGAAGGCCGCGCGTGGATCGCGGCGGGCGCGGTCAGCGCGCTTACGCTTGTATTCTTTGTTCTGTATTACATGCTTCTTTCCCGCGGAAAAGAAAAAAACAGAGCCGTTGCCGCCGCGGCGTTCGTGCTTTCGGCCGTGCTCACGCTCTGCTCCGCCGCGCCTTCGCTGCTCACGCAGTATTACGCCGTGCACTATAAAAAAGTGCCCGCGCCCGTTGCCGGGAAAGAGATCTCCGCCGTACCGCGGCAACCGGCGGACAACGCGGATTTTTACGTTGCGCCGGAGGGCGACGACGCAAACGACGGCAGTTTTTCGCACCCCTTCGCCACGATTGAACATGCGCGGGACGCCGTGCGCGCCCTCGACAAAACCGGCAAAACCGGGATCACCGTGGCGGTGAAAGCAGGGGAGTACCGCACCGCGGGCCTTGCGTTCACCGCGGAAGACGGCGGCACGGAGAACTGCCCCGTCACTTATTGCGCCTACGGCGACGGCGAGGTGATCCTGAACGGCGGCGTCACGCTGCCCCGGGAGCGTTTTGCCTCCGTTTCGGATGAAGCGGTGCTGGAGCGCCTTACCCCCGACGCGCAGAAGAACGTGCTTTGCGCCGATCTGTTTTCGCTGGGCGTCACCCGGGAGCAATACGGCGAACTTTACGCCTTCGGCTCCTACAACATGGCGGATAAATACGACGGCGACTGGACGGGCGACCTTTACTGCGAACTGTTCATCGACGATCACCGGCAGACCATCGCCCGGTACCCCAACGGTACGGAATATCTCTACACGGGCGAAGTGGTTTCCGAGGGGCAGGGGCGCGACAGTTATATGTCCACGTGGGCGACCTCCGGCGGCGTGCTGCGCAACCCGGAGCCCGACGTATACAAAATGGATAAGTCGCTCTCCAACCGGATCGCTTCGTGGAAGACGACGGAGAGCGTGTGGATGTTCGGCTATTTCAGCAACGACTGGGCGGACGCCTCCACCCCCATCGGCAGGGTCGACCATGAAAACCGCACCATCTCCCCGGCCTTCGCCGCCATGTTCGGCACGAAAAAGGGCAGGCCCTATTACTTTTTCAACGTATTGGAAGAGTTGGACGCGCCCGGTGAATGGTATCTGGACCGGGAAAACGGCCTGCTGTATTTCTACCCGCCAGAGGATTTTTCGGACGGTTCCGCGGTGGAACTCTCGCTGACCACCGGCAACGTGATCAAAGCCGAGGCGGACTTTCTGACCTTTGACGGGTTTACGGTCAAGGGCACCCGCGGTGACGCGGTGCAGATCACCGGCAGCAATAACAAAATCGTGAACTGCCTCATCAAAAACGTGGCGGGCAACGCCCTGCTCGTGAACGGATACGATAACCTTATCCGGGATAACGAGATCACCCGTACCGGCAAGGGCGCCGTGATCCTGAACGGCGGCGACCGGGAAACGCTGCGCCACGCGAACAACCGTGCCGAAAACAATCTGGTGCACGACTGGAGCGAGATCTACGAGACCTATCAGCCCGCCTTTACCTTAAACGGCGTGGGCAGCATATGCGCCCACAACGAGATCTTCAATTCTCCCCACGAGGCGGTCACCTATTCGGGCAACGACCACCTGATCGAATACAATATCATCCACGACGTGAACCTGAAAACCGATGACGGCGGCGCCATCTATTCCGGCCGCCGGTGGGATTGGTACGGCACCGTGATCCGCTATAACCTCATCTACGATCTGGGCGCGGACGGCCACCGGCCCGTGGGCATCTATCTGGACGACGCGCTCGCCGGGCAGACGGTTTACGGCAACATAATTATCAACGCCCCGCACTTCGGCCTGCAGCTCGGCGGCGGGCAGGACCTGATCGTGCACGACAACGTGGTGATTAATTCCGTTGAGCCGGTCAGTTTTGACGCCCGTGCGCTTTCGGGGCTCTCCGGCGACGAAGACAACAGTTTTTATCAGGAATACAAAGAGGGCGGCCGGATCTGGCAGTTGCTGTATGAATCCCCGTGGCAGAGCGAGGTGTGGCAGAAGGCCTACCCGCAGTATCGGCACTACAGCGACGATTTCTCCGATCCGAAGAATAAAGATTTCGTGCTGAACCCCTCCTACTGTGAGGTGAAGCACAACATTCTGATCTCCGCGCAGGGGACCGTCGGCGGCATCGCCGAGGAGGCGTACCGCTGTTCCGACGTTTCGGAGAACGCCTGCTTCAAACTCTCGGCGCTGAAAAAGATCTTCACGGATCCCGAAAACGGCGATTACACGCTCCGCGCCGACGCGCCGATCGGCTTTGAAATCGATTTGCCCGCCATGAGCGAATTCGGCAGGCAGTAAAAACGGCGATACGAAAATCCGCCGGGCTCCCGCACGGGGACCCGGCGTTTTTTTGCGTTTTGGGGCGTTTGCGGCGGATTTCCGATCCGCGCCGCAGGTTCAAAAAACCGCGCGGAAGGACGGATCCTGCGAAAGCAGAGGTTTCTATATATGCGGGGGCGTAAAAATCGCGTCCGCGCCGCGCGCGAACGCGATATGGGCAGGTTTTCAGAGCAGGGCCAGAAGGTCGTTTACGTCCGCGGTGGCAAGGCACACGCAGGTATCCGAAGCGCCGTAGTAGATCTTTACCTCGCCGCTCTCCTCAAGGAGCATCCCGCACGGGAAGATCACGTTCTGCCGGAAGCCCTCGTCCGTTTCCGCCGGCAGGTCCGGCGCGATCAGCGGTTCTTTGTAAACAGAGAGCACCTTTGCCGGATCGTTCAGGTCCAGGAGCATGAGGCCTGCGGTGTAGCGCTTCGTCCATTTCGTCTCCCAGCCGTTTTTGCCTCTGGCGTCGTCCCGGTCCACCGCGTGGAAGAGCGTGAGCCAGCCCCGTTCGGTTTTCACCGGGGAGGCGGTGGGGCCGATCTTATCGTTGGCCCAGGGCACGTCCTCCACGCCGAGCACCAGTTCGCTGCGGCCCCAATACACAAGGTCGGGGGAGCGAGAAAGCCAGATATCAAAGCGGTCCCGTCCGCGGCTGTACACCGGCATGGGCCGTTCCAGCCGCACGAATTCCCCGCCGATCTTTTCGGGAAAGAGCACCATGTTCCGGTTCTCGGGCACGCTGGCGCTCAGGATCTTATAGGACCGCAGGTCCTCCGAGAGCGCGGCGATCGCGCCGCGGATGCCGTGGCGGGTATCCATGGCGAGGCATAAATACAGCCGCCCCTCGATCTCGATCACGCGCGGGTCGTAAAACCGCCGGAGTTCCGGATCTTTGCCCGGGTCGTTGCTGTCCATGAGCGGCACGGGGTCGAAGCGCCAGCCATCGATCCCGTTTTTGCTGCGGGCAACGCCCACGCTTGTGCCGGCAAAGCGCCGGTTCTCGTTTTCGTAGGCGGCGCGGTCCGTGCCGTAGTCGTTGCGGAAAAACATCACGTATTCGCCCCGGTATTTGATTACGCCGGCGTTGAAAACCAGCGAAGAAGGGTAGGGCAGGTCCGCGGGCGTCATGATCGGCGCGGGCCTTTTCTTTATGCACGGGTGGGTGAAAAGCGCAGGGGAAACGGCGGGCATGGCAGGGCCTCCTTTTTTATGCGTTGTATCTCTACGCCGGAATCATACCACGAATGCGGCAAAAATGCAATATTTCCCGCCGCAAAACGATATTTTCCGCGGCGCTTGCATTGCGCGCCGCGGTATGGTATATTTTTTTCTGGAAACAGGAGTTTCGGGAAAGGACGGGCTTTATGAAAAAAACGGTATCCGTGATCGGCCTCGGCAACAGAGGGACCGAATATATGGGGTTTCTGAAGGCGTTCCATTCGTCCCGGGTGGAAATATACGCGCTCTGCGATATCCGGCAGCAGGCGCTGGACGACATTGCGCCCCGGTTTTCCGTGCCGGAGGAGCGGCGGTTTTTATCCGCGGAAGATTTTTTCTCCCGGGGCGTGCTCTCGGACGCGCTCATCATCGCCACGCAGGACCGGAGCCACTGCGAAATCACGAAACGGGCGATCCAAACGGGGTATAAACTGATTCTGCTCGAAAAGCCCGTGAGCGCCGTAAAAGAAGAATACGAGGGGCTCCGCGACCTTGCCCGGGAGCGGGGCGCGCTTCTCATCGTGTGCCACGTGCTGCGCTATTCAAATTATTACCGCAGAATCAAAGAGATCATCGCGGGCGGGGAGATCGGCGATCTCGTTTCGATTAATCATACGGAAAACGTGGGGTATTTCCATTTCGCGCACAGTTTCGTGCGGGGCAACTGGCGGAACGAAAGCGGTTCGGCGCCCTCGCTGCTCGCGAAATGCTGTCACGATCTCGATCTGATCGCGTGGTTTGCGGATTCTCCCTGCGTGAGCGTGAGTTCCGTGGGCTCGCTTCGGTATTTCTGTAAAGAAAACGCCCCCGCGGGGGCCGCGCCCTTCTGCATGGGCGGCTGCGCCGCGAAAAACACCTGCCCCTACGACGCCGAACGCCTATATATCAAAGACCCGTTTTATAAGGCGAAATTCATAAAATATATGAAGCGCACGCTCACGGGAAAAGCGAAAAACAGAAAAAGCGATATCGAAAACGCCCTGAAAACCGGGGATTACGGCAGATGCGTATTCGGGTGCGACAACGACGTGTGCGATCACCAGTTTGTTACCATGACCTTTGAAAACGGCGTTACCGCCGTGCTGAGCATGAACGCCTTTTCCGAAAAAATGTTCCGCGAATGCCATATCGTGGGCACGAAGGGCGAACTGATCGGCCGCGGCACAAAACTCACCCTGCACGTTTTCGGCGGCAAAACCGGAAGGATCGGCACGTTCAGCCCGAATATCGGCGGGCACGTGGAGGGCGATATCCGGCTCATCGCGGGGTTTGTGAAGATCCTTTGCGGGGAGGCCGCGGACCTTACGGATATCACCACCATCGACGCCACCGTTGTAAGCCACGATATCGCGCTTGCCGCCGAAGAATCGAGAAAGAACGGCGGCGCTCCGGTTTTTCTTGCCGCCGGACGCGGCTGACCTTTGTTGTTCCGCACATAAAAAGAGGCCGTCTTTTGCGAGACAGCCTCTTTTCTGTTGGTTTTCCGTTTATTTCGCGATCCACATGGCCGGGCGCAGACCGTAACTGGTATACGCTTCGTTTTCGCGGATCGTGCCGGCTTCGTTCACGCAGTTGAACCAGCCCTGTACGAAATCGGGGCTGCGCAGCCACCAGATGTATTCCGGGATCGCGCGGTCCGCCTCGTTCGGGAAGTATTTTTCAACCTCTTCCCGGTCCAGCAAAAACAGGTAATCGTCGGTTTCGGGGCCGGGGTCCACTTCCCACTGGGGTGAGGACCCGCCGCAGGTGGAGATATGGCTCAGAAGGATCTTGCCGCGCTCCCACGGATTAAAGTATTCGTTTATAAAATCGTCGCCGTTGATGTATTCCCGCACTTCCGAGGTGGCCCAGGTCACGCTCTCGTCTCCGGCGGGGGAGAAGCGGTAGGCGCCCATTAGCTGGTCCGCGAAGAGCAGCAGCGCGTCCTCGGTTTCGTCCAGTACATTCCAGGTGACCTCCACGGGGCCTTTGCTCGTATCGCGCAGCGTGGTGGAACCGAACGAAACGGTATCGCCCGTTCTCAGCCCGGCGATCTTCGCGTTCAGGGTTTCGTCGGCGGGCAGGTCGGCGGTCCCGGCCTTCCAGCCTTCGGCAAGGTCTTTATCGGTATACGCCCACACGGCGGGGCGGATGCCCTGTTTGTTCGGCTTATCGTTGCCGTAATACGAAACGTTTCCGTCGTAGGAGGCGACCTCGAGGCAGTTCGAGTGGATCTGTTCGCCGTCGTCGCGCAGCGCCCAGCCGCACGCCGTTTTCACCGTGTCGGAGCCGGTTTCGGCCATATAGATCTTATCGTTCAGCACGGTTTCGGTGGGCACGCCCCAATTGAAATCCTTGATCGCCATCACGTAGCGCGCGAATTCGGAGCAGGAGAGCAGGAAGACCTTGTCTTCGCTTGTTTCGGTATTC
>JAEEGL011903286.1_pt1 | contig 14779 bp, 12 predicted proteins | sample 9134231 | NCBI WGS metagenome assembly JAEEGL01 (sample SAMN16246548, study PRJNA631951) | gut metagenome | biome: gut microbiome; feature: rumen; material: fiber-attached | host: Bos | place: Iran: Karaj | collected 2018-10 | reverse complement strand
TAAGTAATAAGAAACAAGTAACAAGTAAAAAGTAATAAGTAATAAGAAATAAGTAATAATTAAAAATTAAAGGGTCAAGGGGGCGAGGGCGAGGAGGGTCAATGTTCAATGGTCAATGTTCAATGGTTCGAAGAACTTTCATCGAGTCTTGCAGCCGTTGTCAGCCCGCTGCGCGAAGTGCAGCGTAGGCTGGGAGGCGAAAAGGCAAGACGAACTAATGGTCAATGGTTAATGCTCAATGGTCAATGTTTAACGGTTATTGATTAACGTTCCTTTCAGGCTTGCGTTTTCTCGCCAAGGCATAGCTGAAACAAGTTTCACTCTGCTCTTCTGGCTTAACGAAAACGTTCCTTTCAGGCTTGCGTTTTCTCGCCAAGGCATAGCTGAAACAAGTTTCACTCTGCTCTTCTGGCTTAACGAAAACGTTCAACGACGTAAGCCCTCAAAATGCGCACATCCTCGAGGGGACGGTCGTTGTCGTCAGTTTTCACACGCTGTATGCGCCCTATCACCTTCAGCCCCTTTACAATGCGTCCGAATACTGTGTACTGTCCATCGAGGTGAGGCGTTCCACCATCTATGCGGTAGGCTCGCAGCATGTCGGAGGTGGGTTTCAGGGGTGTCGTCATATAGCGGTTCGCACGCTCGCGTACCTCGCGCAAGGCAGCTTCGTCGAAGCGTTTTCCCCATACCACATAGAACTGCGCGCCACTGCTGCGGCGCTGCGGGTTTACGTCGTCGCCCTCGCGTGCTGCCGCCACCATGCCTCGGCGATGGAAGATGTCGGGGGTGCGTATTTCAGCAGGCAGCGTATAGCCCACGTCGCCCTCGCCAAGCATCTGCCCCGATGCTGCCGTCCGCGAGTCGGGGTCGCCGGCTTGCACCATGAAATCCTTGATGACGCGGTGGAATAGGATGCCGTCGTAGTATCCCTCGCGCACGAGGCGAACGAAGTTGTCGCGATGCAGTGGCGTCTCGTCGAAGAGCTCGATGGTAAAGTTCCCCATCGTCGTCTCAAAGCGCACGCGTGTGCGGTCTGGGTGTCGCGCCGCCATCTGCGCCGCCACCATCAGCATGGCTATGATTATTATCTTTTGCCTCATTATCGTATGTCTTTTTATTGACCTAAACCGTTGCAAAGTTAATGACTTATGTGCACTCTGCGGCGCAGCGCGCATTTTTTTTGCGTTTTTTCACATCATTTTCCCAGTAAGTCTGAAAAGAATACATACTTTTGCACGCATATTCCACCCTATCTGCCACCAACAATGAAAAACCTCGCACTTGCCCTGTCCCTGATATTCGCCACTACCCTTTGCGCGCAAGAGGTACGCAGTTTCAAGCAGCACAACATGGGCAGATGGGGGATACCTGCAGGCAACCGCTTCTTCCGCCTGAAAGACTACATAAAGGTGCTTGTCGTCAAAACCTGAATGAAAAACATATCACATAAACATCAAAGGAATATGAAAAAAGGATTATTACCCCTGACGCTGGCTGCAATCGTGCTGGCGGCATGCGGTGGCAAACAGCCAAGCGCAACAGCTACCGCTGCGGACTCCGCAGCCACAAACGTACAGGTCGCAGGGCTGACGAATACATACCTCTCCACCATCGACAGCTTTCTGGTGAATGAATTGGGGAAGCTCTATGCCGAAGGCGAATACTGCGTCCCCACCTATACCATCGTCGGCGTGGATAGCCAAAAGGCTGACGACATCCTCGTGTGGGGCGACTTCTGGGTTTTCAACTACCGTCAGGTCGGCGACACGCTGAAATGCGTCTCTGGCGGCAGCCATCCTGGTCTTATGCATCTTCGCAAGGCGGGCGGAAGTTATGAGGTAACAGCCTTCGAGCGGGTGGAGGATGGCTCCCGCAACCTGCCTACGGCAAAGCAGATTTTCGGCACACGATACGACGCCTTCCACACCATCAACAGCAATGAGGAGGCACGCGAAGCCGCAAGGGCTGCGGGGCTTGCAGAGTTCGTGAAGAAACACGGCATCAAGGCTTCCCTGTACCAAGACTATGGTTGGCCTGCGAAGGAACTGGAGTAGCAAGGGGGCAGCAACATCCTATCTGCTCACTTGGTGATGCACTTCTGAATGGTGATGCATCGCCTCTTATTTGGCAGCAAATAAAAAAGCGAAGATATAATTTGGCTCTCCCGCTGACTTTTAGCAACTTTGCAGCCACAGAGCATAAAACAGGAGCGTAGTGAACGCTCTTGTCACAGAACAAACATCCTTTCACTTAACCCCACGCGCGCCATGAAACAAAAGACTATCACTCTCGCATTCCTCGCCATTTTCTGCATCGCAGGATGGGCACAATTCGAACTCCCACCCGTGCCAGAGGTTCCACAAATCACGCAGAACACTACCATCCCCGAAGACTCCATCTTCATCCGCACGCAGCAAGACCCAATGGTCTATGGCGCAGCCTTCGCACGCTGCTTCACGCCATGCGACATCAACCAAGACGGTATCGTCACCTATGGCGAGGCTGCACAAGCCACAGAGCTGCACCTCGGCTACGGCGGACGCAAGAACATTATCGGCAACTACGACTTCCTGCGCCACTTCCCCAACCTCGTACGTCTGGACGTAGGCAACGGAACTGTGGAGGAACTCGACTTGACCATGTTGCCAAAACTCGAGGAACTCGACCTGCGCCTCGCACTGTGGGTAAAACGCATCACGCTTGCAAAGGGTTGCTGCCCACGCATCTTCTATCCTGACATGGAGGGAAACTTCACAGTAACGATAGCACCATAAAAAACCTACAGCTATGAAAACCTTTGTATCACATACAAGTGCTGTCGCCATCCTGGCAGTACTTCTTTTCTCATATTCAGCGGCTATACGAGCGCAGTTCAACATTCCGCCCGTAAGCGACGCGCACTGCGCCTCGTGTGGTGCCAACATGACTCGGGGTGAGGCGCACAGCTCAAACTGCGAATACTATTCGGCACCTGAAGAGGAGGAGTCAACACCTACTCCTGCGCCAACGCCAAAACCCACTCCGCCACCCGCGCCAACACCAAAGCCTACCGTAACTGTCACGCCAACGCCGACGCCAACGCCGACGCCAACCCCGCGTCCGCAGCAGACGCAGACGCAGACGCAGTCACAGAGCACCCACCTACGCGACTACACGCCCATGACTGAGGAGGAACGGCAATACCAACGCGCATGGAGCGGGCACTGGGAACAAACGTTTACAGATGAAAACGGCAACACAAATCGCGTGGTAGCCGTGAACGAAGGTCGGGGCATCTACAACTTCACAGCTAAGAAATGGATGCTCGAGCCGCGCTACCAGCGCATCATCGTACCAGGATACCAGTCTGCTGTTGTTCAGCTGATGAAAAACGGAACGTGGCGCCTCAAGGACTTGCGCGTCAACGCAGACGAAACAGAGTATTTTGAAGGCGAAGAGGTCGAATTTGATGAAATCAAGTACTTGGACGACAATCACCAATGGGTTGCCCTCAACAAGAAGGATGAGTATGGTCGCGACCACTGGCGCATCTGGTTAGACGGCAATTGGAAAGACGCTTGGGATTACTCTTACCAAAAACTCGACATTCTTGCGAACAAACGCTCAGGGAAATACGATTTAGTGTGTCAATATCAAGATGGGGAATGGGAGCTTGCCTTAGAAGGTTCAGGCTCACTTGGTCACTTGAGCAGCGTGAAACGTATGAATGAGTATGGGCTATATATGATTGGCGTAAAAATGGATGAATGGGGCAAGGAAGTCTTCAACTTGGTACACAATGACAACATTCATGGCTTACTTCCCACAAATATGGACCGCATCATGCCAGACTTTGGTCCCTTTTATAAGATTGAACTGGAAGGGCGCAAAGGTATCATCGAAGTAGTGGACGAGGTTGGCAACGTGCATGCAGACATGCTTGTGCCGCCTGAATATAATTATGCGAAACTCGAGAATGTACCCATTCCCGATTTAGGATACAGCAATAGTAGATACGCCATCGTTGGCGACGGACGAGGCTATGCCATGTATTCCCTTCGCTACCATATACAAATGCTGCCCCCACTGTTCACTACTGATGAGGTGCGCGACTTCGAAAAACGCCTTACATGTGCTGCAAACACAAAGTATGCATCAGTGCGCGAAAAATACGACAAAACCTTCTCGTCTGAAGGTAAGAGCGACTTCCGCACCTACTGTCAAGGTATAGCCAGAGACTGCTACAGAGGCCTGACCGTGAACACTATGACTGAGGATGAAGCGCGCGAAACCTTGAAGGAAGACAATCTGCGCAATGGATACTTCCAATGCCAGAACAGCCTATACAACAAAAAGAGCAAACTGGGCAGTTACGACAAAGATGCCCAAGCCTTCACCATCAAGACCCACTGGGGTACGATATCCCTCCCCGTGCCGCCAGAAGAGGCAGACGCTGTAAAGAAGGCTTGGAAGCGCCGCAACATGGAAAACATAGTGGAATACGGCTTCGACCTCGGCAGCGACTTCCGCCCCACGCTCGTGGACATTACCATAAGGGCGAACGGAAAGGAATACACAAGCCGCTGACGCGACTCCAGCATCTTCAATTTTAACACATAAAACACGCACGCTCCTCCCATCCTCGCGGAGAAGCGTGCGCTTTTTATTACGTCGTCAAAAACGCCTTAGAAGAACAGTTGTGCAAGTCCGAAGGCGACGAGGGTGGAGACGCTGATGCAGACGAGGCCTGGCATCATGAACGAGTGATTTAGCAGGTATTTGCCGATGACGGTGGTGCCTGAGCGGTCGAAGTTCACAGTGGCGATGTCGGAGGGGTAGTTGGGGATGAAGAAGTACCCATATACGCTCGGCAGTACGCCAAGGAGTACGACGCCGTCGATGCCGAGGCTGTAGGCCAGCGGGAGCATGGAGACCACGACGGCTCCCTGCGAGTTGATGAGCACGGAGACGAGGAAGAACACAAGGGCGATGCTCCACGGATATTGCGCCACGATGCCGCCAAGACCTACCTTCATCACGTCGAGGTAGTTGGAGAAGTAAGTGTCGGCAAGCCACGCGATGCCATAGATGGCGACGACGGCGACCATGCCGCTCTGCCACACGGGTCCGCTCACGGCCTTCTTGGGGGATGCCTTACAGGCGACGACCATCAGGGCTGCCGCCATGAGCATGACTATCTGGATGACGATATTCATCTTCAGCGTGGTGCCGTCCTCGAACGTGGGAAGCAGCGAGGGCACGGAGGCAAAGAGCACGATGAGCGCGAGGGCGCAAAGGAACACGTACACGGCGCGGCGCGCGCTGGGCGTTATCTCGCGATCGAGCGTGGTGGCGGAATTGCCATACATGTACTTATACGTCTCGGGGTCTTTCAGGCGTGCCTGGAACTTGGGGTCCTTGTCAAGGTCGAGTCCGCGACGATAGCTGCACGCTGCGGCAGCCATAAGGCCGACGATGCACGCGGGCAGCGTAACCATAAGCACCTGCGGAATAGAGACGTCGAAGCCGTTGTCGGCGGATATGGACGTGAAGGCGACGACGGCCGCCGCAATGGGCGAGCACGTGATGCCCACCTGCGAGGCGATGCTCGCCACGCCGCATGGGCGCTCGGGGCGTATGCCCTTCTTCAGCGAGATGTCGCAGATGATGGGCATGAGGGTATATACCACATGGCCTGTACCTACGAGCACGGTAAGGAAGAACGTCGTCAGTGGGGCGTAGAACGTGATGCGGTCGGGATGCTTGCGAAGAAGCCGCTCGGCAATCTGTATCAGCCAGTCCATGCCGCCGCTGGCCTGCATCATGCCCGCACAGGTGACGGCGGCAACGATGATGTATATAACGTCGGTAGGGGGCGTGCCGGGTTTGAGCCCAAAGAAGAGTACAAGGATGGCAATGCCGATGCCTGAGATGGCTCCAAGCGCAAGGCTACCGTAGCGCGAACCCACATAGAGAGCCAGCAGCACGATGAGCAGCTGGAGAATCATTGTAATTGTCATGGTAATAGATTTATTTGCAAATTTCCAGCCGCAAATATAAACGATTGCTCCATACAAGCACAACGAATCGGCGGAAAACTTTCCGCATGCCGCCCATTTCATGGGGTAGCAATCTGCATAGTGCCAAACGACGAGAGGGTGCGCCAATCCTGACGCACCCTCCTGCTTATCTTGTTGTCAAAACGATTTACTTCATCAGCACCTTGACGGTTCTCACGACTTTTCCGTCCTTATGATACTGGAGAACGTAGGTGCCAGGCTGCCGCATCTGCTCTTGCGTGACGGGGCGTCCCTGCACATCGTAGGCGCGGATGGTGCCCTCGGGAGCACTCTGGAAGAGTTCGTCGATGCCCTCGGCAACCGTTATCTCGACGTAGTCTGGCAGTTCGCGCACGTCGCTTCCCCAGAGGTTTGAGAGCGTAAGCTGTGCGCTGTACTTCCCTGCGGCAGGATACGTTGCCGTAGCCGTGCGGGCAGCATCGTCCTGCGTATAGTTGGCACCCTCGAGCGTCCACGCTGGAGCAGTCTTTATCTCCAGAGAGCCAGGAATGCCAGGATAGCCAAGAGCATCGTTGTCAGCGTGGCGCGTCTGGTAGTTTGCTCCTGACGTGCTTTCGCCACCGCTGTCAGCCATCGTCACCACGCGTCCAGGCTTCGTGCCTGCCTTGCCAAGATTATTGAAGGTGCCGTCGGCATTCTTCTCCTCGAAGGTGTAGTATGCCTGCAGGCCTGTGGGAATGTTGCCAGCGGAATATCCGCGCATAGCCTCAAGGACTTCAGCGTCTGTGAGGGCTTTATTCCACACCTGTACCTCGTCAATCCATCCATCGAAGCCAGTCTTATAGACTCCACCGCCGCCGATGGTGATGGGGGCATCTTTTTCTGCCGTCACGTTGACGCGGGAGTCGCTGGCCCAGGGTGTGTTCGAACGGTCGTCGCGACGTCCGTTCTGGCCTGACGGAGCCGTAACCTCTGCCACCTTCTTACCATTGAAGTACATCTTCTGCAAGTTCCCCTGCTGCGTCACTACAAGGTGGTTCCACACGCCTGCCGTAAGCTGATAGCCTGTGGACATCATCTTCTCGTAGGGGTCGCCGTGTGCCGTCCATCCAAAGGTGTTGAACGCAATCTCGCCTGCAGGGTGGTCAACAGTAGCAGTACCTATAGCCTCGCCGCCGTTGTTGAAGCCCTTTGCGATAGCTACGCGGATAACCACCCAGAGGTCGCCCCAGTTGTTGTGTGGCCACGAGTCGTAGATGGAGAGCTTGTTGATGAGGTTGATGCCGTCGCGGCCGTAGGAGAGCTGGTTGGGCTTGAACCAAAGTGCGTAGGAATACGTCTTTCCCTGCTGTACGTCGCCAGGAATCATGAACATATCGGGGTCGGCGATGCGCAGTGAGCGCGATACGCTGCCCTCGCCGTCGCGAGAGGTGTAGGAGAGTCCTACGGGCTCGCCCGTCTCCGCAGTAGCCTTGTCGGCCTGCAGCGTCTCAATAGCGGGTACGGCACCAGTCTCCTCTGGCGTCACCTGGATATAGCCGCGCGTGATGACCTGCTTGCCCGTGCTGTCTGTGAAATATAGGTCGTAGAGTCCCACCTTGCTGATGCTGGTAGCAAGGTTCACGCTATTCGTGGCCGTTGCCACAACCTCGCCTGTAACGGGATCGACAATCTTCCACTCTTGGGCCGCTGGGCTCATAGTGTCCTCAAGGCCTACGGTGAAAGTCTCGCCTGGCTTTACGACAGCCTTGTCGATGACTACAGACGTCAATGTCTGATTGTAGGGAATATCGCGATATTCCGTCCACACTATTTCGCTTCCAGAGTGTCCGTCAGGACTAACGGCACGCACGCCAAAGCGTCCGCGGCGCCCCTCTGTGCCAGGCACAAGCGGAGCGTCCACCACGTAGGCTGCCCACGAGGGTGTGGCTGTCAGGAGCTGCTCGGGCTGTCCCTGCTGCTGGAAGTATATTTCGAAGTACCAAGTACCTACCTCGTCGTTGTACGTCTTCACGCCGCCCGTTTCCTCGCGGCTCTGATAGCGCATCTTGAAGTCGAGGGCATTGTAGCGTCCGCGCAGGATTTCGAGCTGCAGGATTTCAGGCGTAACGGTACCATAGTCTGCAGTGGCCTCCTTGACGGCCATCTCGCCCACGAGCATCTCGTAGTCGGAGGGCGTGGAGTCGAAGCAGAGGCCTATCATAGCAATCTGCGCACCATCAGTGATGCCGAATGCTGAGAGCGGCGTCGAGAACGTCGTCCATTCGCCAGCAACCTTAGCAGCGGGGATTTCCACCTCGTGATATTCTGTGATGGAGCCCACTTTCGCAACGAATACGCGCGCTTTTGTAGCTTCCGTCGTCTTCATCTTGTACGTCAGCGTAAGCACGTTGTCGGCCTTCACGCTGAGTGCGGTCTTGAAGAGTTTCACACGCGAGAAGTCCGTAGCACCAGCCATGCGCAGGCATGAACCTCCAAAGTAGGCATCGTCGAAGGTCAGGCTGGCGTTGATAAGTCCGCCGAGGGTTGCCTGCGTCACCTTGTCCTGCCTGTCTGTTATCCACCAGCGCCACGTAGGCATGAAGTCTTGCGTACCTATGTTGTACCACTTGTGGTCGAACGTCACGCGTCCTTCGTTGTAGAACTTCTGACCATTACCAAGATTGAAGCGCGTCACGAAGGGCATCTGCTGTATGGTGGACTTTGCGGTGAGGAATGTTGCCAGGCCGTGGAACGTCTTCATGTCGCTGTTTGAGAGCGATGCGTCAGTACGTATGGCAGGCAGGAGTGCGGGATTGTGGTTACCGCCGCTGAAAAGTAGTTCCTGCTTCAGCAGATAGGAGTTCTGGATGGCGATGTCGGAGGTACCGTTGTCCGTAGAGCTCTGCTGCACAAGGCTTTGCGCGTGTGCGCCCCAGAAGCCTATGGAGATATCGTTAGCCTTCAGCGCACTCCAATAGTTATTCTTCAAAGCACTGCCCTGAATGTCGAAGCCTGCGTAGATGTCGAAGGGGTTGCGTCCCATCTCCTTAGCTTTGGTGACAGAGCTGGAGAGAATGGACGACGTCCATTTGTAGTTGAAGAACAGCTGGTCTGTGACGATGTTCTCGCTGTCGCCAAAGTTCAGGTTGTTGTGGTTGGCAAGTCCGCGGTCGAAGAGGATACCGCCAGTATTGTTTGTTCCGTCGTACCATGCGAGTTCGAAGCGCCATCCAATCTCTGCGGCCTTCTTGTGGCAGTCCTTGATGAACTCGCGCCACGTATTCAGCGTGGTCGAGTTGGAATAGAACTCGGAGTTCACGCCAATCTGGTCGATACCGTAGTATTTCATGAGTTCCACGAGCTGCTGGCTGTGCTTGAACGTGCCGTCGGTGTTCTTCTCGAGGATTTTCTGCATCTTCTTGGAATTGTCGTCCGTAGCAGTCATGCTCACCTGTGCTGCCCAGGGTATGCTCCACACGCATCCCACCGTCACGCCGTTCTTATGGGCAACGTCCATGATGCCCGCTGGCGAGCGGAAGAATGGCGCCGTCCAGTTGCCGTGAGTGTCGATGTAGCTCCAAAGGCTGAAGTTGTCGCCCTCGAAGACATAGCGCGGGAGCGACTTCCACGTTGTCGATGGGTCGTCCATAGGTACCCACATCAGCATCTTGCGGCCTGAGTTTACGTCTGGATTAACCTGATAGTCGGCCTTACCGCTGATGCGCGGCAGTGGACGCTGGCGACTGATATAGAACTGGTCGTCGATGGCGCTTACGCCACGTGGCGGTGTCCCCGCCTTCCACGAGTCGAAGTACGAAGGCAGAGCTGCGCTCACGTCCTTGATGTCTGCGGGATGGGTGGGGGTGCTTTGCGCCCAAGCCCCGAGGAATGAAAATGCTGCGATAGCAACAAGGATGGATTTGTGTTTCATGTATTTTGCTAGGCTTTTAGCGTTATAGGTTTTTTGTGTATTGTTCAGAAAAGCAAAAACCGCACGCGTCGCTCGACGAATGCGGTTCTACAGTTATGCAAAGGTACACACTCCCCACGAGGGGGAGTTTTTCTATTTCCTTTATTCCTCCTCCATGCGACGCAGCTGGCGCACGTAGTCTGCGTGCTCCTTCTGCAGGCGCTTCAGGACGGAGGGCTTGTCGAACTGCTGGCGTCGACGAAGTTCCTTCGTGACACCTGTTCTGTCAAACTTTCTCTTGAATTTCTTTAAGGCGCGTTCGATGTTCTCGCCTTCTTTTACGGGTACGATAATCATTGTTTGTAGTTTGTTTTTATATTTTTATTGCTTATTATTTTTCGCAGATATACGTTTTGCGGGGTGCAAAAGTATAGATTTATTTCTTATTGTACAAACTTTCGATGATTTTTCTCGTGCCTCCTTTCATTTTTTTACTTTCGACGCTGCCTTTTAGTCCTTCACGATGTGTAGCGTCTGCGTCTGGAATGGTATGTTCAGTTTGGGGTCGCTATTGATTGTGCGGTAGAACTTGTCCTGCATCTTGAAGTATGCCGTCCAGTAGTCGGCGGCCTTGCAGTATGCTCGCACTGTGAGGTCCACGCTGCTGCTGTTCATAGCACTAAGCTCCACGAAGTACGGTACGAGGGCGTTGCCGTCTCTGTCCACGGGCTCTGGGAGCAGGAGTGCCTCCTCCTTCATCAGGCGCGTCAGCACCTCGCGGGCATAGTCGATGTCGTTGCCGTACTCTACGCTTATCGTCCAGATGAGGCGGCGCATGTCGTACTTGCTGACGTTGACTACGGTAGCGTTGCTCATTGCTCCGTTGGGGATGACGACGGCACGCATGTCGGCAGTCTCTATGACGGTGTGGAATATCTGTATTTCCCTCACGGTGCCGCTCTGCCCCTGCGCCTCTATCCAGTCGCCGACCTTGTAGGGCTTGAACAGTAGGATTATGATGCCGCCTGCGAAGTTCTGCAGGTTTCCGCTCAGTGCCATACCCACAGCGACGCCTGCCGATGCGAGCAGGGCTGCAAAGGATGTCGTATTGACGCCGAGTGCTCCGATGACGCTGATGACGAGCAGGATGATGAGCAGGATGTTTACGAGGCTGCGCAGGAACGTCTGCACGCTGGGGTCGATGGTCCCGCGACTCAGCAAGCGCGCAAACAGCTTGTTCAGGAACTTGATGACGTAGCGTCCGACAATGAACAGCAACAGTGCTGCAAGGACGTTCTTGCCAGCATCCAGTCCCATCGTGACGAGCTGCGGAATAAGCTGGTCTAATTGTGAAACGTCTAATGCTTCAGGCATGATTTGCGTTTATTTCTTTAGTGTTATGGTTCCTTCGTTAGAGATACTCAGCCCCGACTGCGGACAATCCGATTCGGACAAGCGCTTCATCTCGCGGGCGGGTGCGCAGCTTGCATCCATGCGGGGACCTACGCCGCGCTGCTGCACGAGGCTGTGTATCTGGCCGCCGAGGAAGCGTCCTTCGCGGTCTATCTTCACCTCCACGATGGGAGCATATCCATTTACGCCTCCCACGCTGATGCCATAGGGTGTGCAGAAGTTGCCGAGACTGTAGGCTATGAAGCGCCCCTTGTACATATCGACGGCACGCGTGACATGCGGGCCGTGTCCATAGACGACGTCGGCACCTGCGTCAATACATACTCGCGCAAACTCGCGCAAGCTGCCTCTATCCTCGCCAAGGAACGTCTCGCGTCCCTGTGGCAGGTGGCTGAACTTGGCACCCTCGGCACCACCATGAAAGCACACGATGACGATGTCGGCACGCTTGGCAAGGTCGCCGACAATCTGGCGCACCTGCTCCGTCTCCTGCGTGCGAAGCGTATAGCGGTTGTGGCCGAAGGCGCAGAACCCATAGCGCACACCACCTATCTCGCGCACGACAGAGGGCGTGTGTCCCTTGATGCCAGCGAAGCCTATGCCCTGCTCCGTAAGGCAGCGCTCAGTGCTGGCAATGCCGTCGGCACCAAAGTCGTTGGCGTGGTTGTTGGCAAGTCCCAGGAAGTCGAAGCCTGCCTCCGTGAGCAGCGGAGCGAAGCGCGTGGGCATGCGGAACGAATAGCTGTTCGCACCACCACGCTTCGTGGATGTTCCGCCATCCGTCATTGCGCCTTCGAGGTTTCCGCATGCTACATCAGCATTCTTGAGTATCGGAGCAGCATCGCGGAAGATGTCCTTGCCGTCGTTTGCGGGCAGCTGTACGCTGGGGTATGTCGTGCCCATCATGATGTCGCCGACGAAGCACAGCGTGAGCTCGTCGCGGCTTGTGGCAGCGCTGGATTGCGCTGGTGCCGCAGGCTGATGCACCGCCATGCCCTGCGCAGGCTGCGTCTGCGTGGGCAGCGTGTCGCGCGCCTGCACGTCTGTATCCTCAACAGCTGGAGCCTTGCGCCCCAGCGTGCCTCCGCAGGCAGCACATATCGCCGCGCCGCACAGGAGTGTCATGAATATCTTTCGCATAGCTTTTTCTTTTCAAAAAAAAATCGCGTCTTAAATGACGCGACGAGCACCGATGTAGCGGCGTATGTAGTACGAAGACGTGCTCTTGTCCACCTTCACCCCACTACAGGAGGCATGTACGAACGTGAAGCTCTTGCCGTCTTCTGCAACATCCACAACGATGCCGACGTGGCCCACCGTGCGCGAAATCCTACGGCCGCTGAAGAACACGAGGTCGCCGCGACGCAGATTGTCGATACCGTGTACGGCTGTGCCCTGCGTGTACTGCGTACGGCTGCAACGCGAGAGGCTGATGTTCTCCTTGCCGAAAACGTAGCTCGTGAATCCGCTGCAGTCGAAGGTGCGCGGACCTGCTGTGCCGTGGCGATAGCGTGCGCCGATGTGCTTGAAGGCTTGTTCGATGATGCGGTTGCGCTGCAGTTGCTCTGCCACTAACGAGGATGCAGACTCCTCGAAGTTCACGGAGTCCATATCGGGTACTTTTTCTGCACGCAGAGAGGTTGAGAATGTTACTAAAACACTGATTGTCAGGATGTATAAAATTTTCTTAATCATAATCTTTAGGGGGTTCCTTCGTAAAACCAAGCGCGAAAGTACAACATTCGTGGGGGAACCTAAAGTGCTTTCACATTATTTCAGATTTGTTTTCAGCACGTTTTTAGCCATCACCAACACCCCGCCATCGCCCATCAGCAAAAGGTTCTCCAGCGATGCCAACGCTCAATAATCCCCACTCGCACGTTTTGCTTTTTAAGGGTTTAAGTGTTAGAGAATGTTAATACGGCCACAGTCTGAGCTTCGCCACATTACTAATATACGCGTGTGCGTATAGGAGCATGTAGTCGAAAAATGCCGATTATTTTTTGCTCGCCTACGAAAAAGCACTAACTTTGCAGGCAAAACCAATAGAATAATATGGACATCGTAAAACGCTTTCTTGAATACACACAGTTCGACACACAGTCTGCCGAGGACTCGCAGACAACACCCAGCACGGAGAAACAATGGAAGTTCGCACGCTTCCTGCGCGACCAACTTGAGGAGATAGGCCTCAAGGATGTCACGCTCGACGACTGCGGATACATCTACGCCACGCTTCCCTCCAACACCGACAAGGACGCACCCACAGTGGGCTTCATCTCGCACTACGACACCAGCCCCGACTGCTCAGGTGCCGACATCAAACCGCGCATCGTCGAGAACTACGACGGCGGCGACATCGTGCTCGACGCAGAAGCGGGCATCGTAACAAGCCCCACGAAGTTCCCAGAACTGAAGGCGCACGTCGGCGAGGACATCATCGTCACTGACGGCCACACGCTGCTCGGTGCCGACGACAAGGCGGGCATAGCCGAAATCGTGCAGGCAATGGTGTACCTCATCGACCACCCCGAGATAGAGCACGGCCGCATACGCGTCGCCTTCAACCCCGACGAGGAGATAGGCCTCGGCGCACACAAGTTCGACGTCGAGAAGTTCGGCTGCGAATGGGCATACACGATGGACGGAGGCGACATCGGCGAACTGGAGTTCGAGAACTTCAACGCGGCAAGTGCGCGCCTCGACGTTACGGGCGTCAGCGTGCACCCAGGATATGCCAAGGACAAGATGGTGAACGCCATACGCGTAGCCAACGAATTCATACAGATGCTACCCGCCGACGAAGTGCCTGAGCGCACGGAGGGCTACGAAGGCTTCTTCCACGTGGTAGGCACAGAGGGCAGCGTCGAGCACGCAAGCGTGACATACATCATCCGCGACCACGACCGCGAACGCTTCGAGCAGCGCAAACGACTGTTCCAGAAGCTTGCCAACGAACTGAACGACAAGTACGGCGCAGGCACAGCAACGGCCACCGTCAAGGACCAGTACTACAACATGCGCGAGCAGATAGACCCCGTGATGCACGTCATCGACATCGCCATCAAGGCAATGGCAGATGCAGGCGTGTCGCCACGCGTACAGGCCATTCGCGGCGGTACCGACGGCGCACAACTCTCCTTCAAGGGCCTACCCTGCCCCAACATCTTCGCAGGAGGCCTCAACTTCCACGGACCGCACGAGTTCCTACCCATCCCGAACATGGAGAAAGCCATGCAGACCGTAGTCAACATCTGCCGACTCGTCGCAGATTTTAACGAGTAACAACACACTCTACATTCACAAAACCACCGCGCCATTGCAACCATTGCAGCGGCGCGTTTTTTTGCGCCCCCGTATTGTTTCGCGACACACCCAACCGTTTTGCGGACTGTATTTGAAGATTTGGAACTTTGGGGCTCCCGCTCAACTATCAACTACTCCCAACTCTCAACTACTATAAACTTTCAAC
>JAEEGL011157028.1_pt1 | contig 14779 bp, 12 predicted proteins | sample 9134231 | NCBI WGS metagenome assembly JAEEGL01 (sample SAMN16246548, study PRJNA631951) | gut metagenome | biome: gut microbiome; feature: rumen; material: fiber-attached | host: Bos | place: Iran: Karaj | collected 2018-10 | reverse complement strand
AAGCCAGGAGCTGTAATTCTTTATCGCTCCAAGAGGCTGGTTATTTAAATTAATGTTGAACAAATCTGCCAAATTGTCATTTACGCAAACATCTGAATCTAAATAAAGAATGCGCTTATAATCTTTGAATAATAGCGGAATAAATAACTTATCATATAACTCCTTGGCATGTACTCCGATTGATTTTATATTAAAATCTTTTAATTTCTCTTGCAAGAAGATGGATATATCGACAAACCTCAGACTAAAATTGTCTGGAACCATTTTGGATAATTTAATTTTATTTGCAGGAGCAATATCATGATCCAAAACAACAATATCGTATGTTAACTTAGGATTGGAATTTTGAATCAATGAATGCAGTGCAACACCAAAGTATTTTGCGTACTCTCTTGTAACAGAAAATGCTATAGAAATATCACTGTTTTTTGAGGGTATACAGAAATTATCTGCTTTTTCCCACGGAGCAACATTAGGAAACATTTTTGCCATCAAAAGTTTAAATTTTTCTCTCTGATCATCCGTAGCTGAAGACTCATCATTTATGCATAGCAGTTTGGGGGAACGCTTTTTGATTTTTTTCGACATACTCTTTACATCAGTTAAATCAATGTACATACTCTCGTTTTGTCTTATTGGTTTTGAACGTAAAAATTTAAAATGGCACTTTTTGTTTGCCAGCATATAAAGAGCAAATAACACTCTTTGTACTGTTTCCGAGCGGAATCTTGAGTGAACTGCTCTGTCAAATTCTTCCTGAAATTCATGTATGCAATTCAGATATTCCGTTTTAGTATAGGAATCAGGATTATGCTGGGGAGCATACTCATAATATTTTCCGTATTTCTCCTCTATCAATTGTCTTGAGTATAAAATTGCCCTATAATACACAGAAGATGCTAAGCCTGCTTTTGTAAAAACCTGCCTTTTTAGTCTGACAATCGGTTTTCCATCTTTTTTGAAAAAGAAACTCGGTTTAACAGGTTTATAAATGAAACAGTCATCATTTGCCAGTATAAAGTGTTCGGATAACCCTGGAATATTAGCGATACTGAATTCTATAGCACGTGAATTGAATGTTGGAAGTGCATCGGAGGGCATAATCTCACTGTGGTTAATTATTTCTATTTTTGGATGTGTTGTATCCAGCCATTCCGGAACTTGACCGTTTGTAACTATAAAAATTTTATTTATCCAGGGCATATTTGTTTCGACAGAACGCAGGGAATACCTTAATTCCTGGTTATCACAGAACCTGCTGCGATTAGTTACTTCTGAAAACTGGACACCAAGCTGTTTTGCCCAATATTCTTTTTCAGCCCGCCATTTGGGGTCTCTGCCGTCTACCCACATATAAACAATATCTATCTTAAAATCTTCTTCTTCTCTCATATCAATCTCTTATATCTCCACAATGTATTTTCTGCCTGAATTTTTCAGCCACTTGTTATGTGATTTTATGAGTCCAGCTACAGTGCAGTTTACAGGTATCCGCATATAATTACCGAATGCAAGTTTTAAATATTTTTCAGTATTATTTATTGCATAATACTGTGTTCCCTCAAATTCAATCCTTTTGTACGGGAAAACATCTTCCTTGTTTAAAAAGAAAGTGTACCCGTATTCAATAAAATCACAGTTTCCCCAACCAAAAGCGGTTATTTTACTATCTTTAACATATATATTTTCATCCTTTAATTCTTTCCTGAAGAATTCAAACTGTTTTTTGAAAGAATTTTTATCTTTTATAAGATTTATTGATTTTTTATAATAATTATCATAGTCGGCCTGCGACAATTTTGGATTTATATAATCTCTCGGCAGAAAATCAATCGTCAAAACATCTTCAAACGAAGTTCCAAGATATGCACTAATACAGGTAGGTTTTTGTGAAAAAATAATTTTACCGGGATTTTTTATTAACAAATTATCGATCTCTGTTTTGTATTCATTATAATTACTGCAATTCTCTGAATCGTAATAAATATAATTCTTCTTAATAAAATCCTTTAATTTTTCAAATTCTTCACGCATTAATTCAAAATCAACATCATCATCCCAAGGAATAAATCCTTCATGCCGTACTGCTCCCAACAGAGAACCGCAGGCCAAACAAGGATGAAATCCGCCTCTTTCCAATTGTACAATAAGATTTTTTGTAAAATCTGCCAACTTAATTTGATATTCCCTAAGCGGTCCTGTCATCTGTGGTATCTTTGTGGAATCAATTTTGTCTATCTCTTTTTGTAAAGCCTTTTTGTCGCTATCATATAAAGGTTTCAGATACAATTTGTTTTTATGTTTCTCTATTTTTTTCAGAAGATCATGGTTAATTAAATCTGCTCTGCAAAAATAACTCGCAAGAAATGCCAAATCATCATATTTTTTTTTCTGATTTTTTTGTCTCAAAATATCAATAATATTCTGGATTATATTGGTCATTACTTTATTTCCTCCATAATATTATCAATAATTTTTACAGCGACAAATCCTTCTGTAGCTGCTATTTTATTTTTTAAAATATTTCTCAAATTCGCTTTATTATCTTTTTTTTCTATAACCAATTGATTAAATAACTTCCGTAATTCTTCATTATTATCGGCCAGATAGTATCCTTCTGTCAACTCAGTCCCCAATTTATTTAATTTTATACCTTTTTTATTAATCAACCTTATAAGAGGTTTCCCTGTCAGCAAATATTCTGTAAGAAAGGAGCAGCCATCTGTTATCATTAAATCTGATGTTTTGAATAGGCTCATATAATCTCCACCTTCAAATACAGCACCGATTTTTTTCCACTCGTTCCAATATTCTTCAATCTCTTTTTCATTCATTATCTTGGTTCGCAAAAGTACATATTTGAGTCTTGGATGGGGTTTAAAAACCCAAGTTGTGTTGGGATGTGATTTCGCAAGTTCGAGCATTAATTTTCCATTTCTCAAGAAAGTTGAAAGTCTTATACCTTTTGAGTCGATAGAATGATGAGGTGCATAAATAATTTTATATTCATCTTTCTTCCGCCAAACATTACAATCCTCATTGGTTTTCAAATATGCATCCAATTTAGGATAACCGGTCACAACACAATTCTCACTATTTCCTTTACGATAAGATTCATAACGATTTTTATTGAATTCGTTTTCGGTAAAATATCTGTATAAAAATTTGTGAAAACTTGCCGTATAATCTTCTATACAATCAAATAGTTCATAACTATACGATGAATAGCAGGTTAGCGCATATTCTGAAACCTTCCGAGGCTGTTGGATTTCGGGCAGGTCCCAGGGCTGGTCATAAAATACTATATCCGGTTTATACTCTTTTAAATCAACATATCCTCCGTTCTTATATGCATAATCAACCTTCATCCCTTTGGATTTAAAAAATTCAAAACTATCGGTCAGATTATTTCTGGTTTTATCCTTACCTTTGCGTACAAGCTCAAGCATACTAACCAATACAAGCGGCTCAAATTTTTCATTCTTTTCAAATTCTTCATATAAAGATTGATATGTCCATTTTTGGTTTTCTCTCACAAGAAAAACAACTTTTATTTTATCCTGTGTTTTTAAACGTCTAAGTACATTTTCATAGTTGCTTTTAACGTGCTCAAAATCCAGTTTTGAATCCATATAAAAACAGTAATCCCTATAACGCGCTCTCAACTCCTTTGATGGAATCAACCAGGCTGTTAATTTCGCCAATTTTCCATATCCGCTCATTACACAACCTCGCCGGCTAAAACAAATTTTTCAATATGCTTTTTTGTATTAAAACACGTAAATATTCCAAAGACTTTTTGCATATACTCCTGCTTTACAAGTATTTATAAATGCAATTTCATAACTTCCATTTGCGTTCATACTTGTGATAAGTAATTTATCACAATCACAATCCCATGCTAACACAAACAAAATAAATAATAATTATACAGTTTTACCTTATTAATGCAATTAGATCCTTTTAATTGAATACTGTATTATTGCATGTTGTGCTGTGAAAAAAGAACAAAATACATTAAAATAAATTTTCATAACCCCATAGCCAAACGGTTTTTATAATATTCATCAATTTCACCTTTGTACAAGGCCTGTTCTTCTGAAACATCATATTTCACGGAATTAAAATCAACAGAAGCTGTCTCAAAATCAATGACACAGTATTGAGCATTTGGATTAAGGTTTCTTGGCTGTCCCACGGAACCAGGGTTTACAAAAATTGTTTTATGCGTTTTATCCTGATTTATTATAGTTTTAAGAGAAGAGACATGCGTATGACCTGAAATTACAAAATCATACTTTTGATAATATTCTTTTATTATTTCATCATCCTTCATCTTGCCCCAATAAATATCATTTAGGTCTCCATGTATAAAAAGGATATGCTTTCCATCTAATTCAAGTTCTTTATATCCATCACTCATTGAATTTATATAATTCCTTGAGACATCGTTTAAAATACTTTTGGTATAATTATTTGCTTCTTTGCCTCTCGGAGAAGAAAATCGCTCATCTTCAAATCCTAAAATAGCTCTTTCGTGGTTACCTTTAATATTAACAATGAAAGGTATTTTTTTTAATTCTGCAATGGTTTCGTTTGGGCGCATCCCGTAATCCACGCAATCACCGAGATGTATAAATTTGACATCTCCGTATTTACCTCTACAATCTTTCAAAACTGCATTGAGGGCGGTCAGATTTGCATGAATATCGGAAAATACAGCAATTCTCACCATTTACCCCTCCGCCAACTGAGGTTCTATGATATTTTTAATTATATAAGAAGCTGTTTCTTCAATCTTTTCATAAGGAACTTCTTTCTCAAGATCAACGCCAAAAGCTTTTTTAACTTTTGAAATTAACTCATCAGTATAAAATAAGGACCCATCTTTTACCCCTTCAATTCCATCAAGATAGATGGATTTTTTATTAGCTATTGTCATTTCGTCTTTTGAAAAATACTTTTCATAGAATGATGCTTTGGCAGCATTTCCGTCTATTAAAACAGGATATCCGCCGATATTGCCCACAACTCCAGGAGTGTGAATAATCTGACTGATGCCCGTTTTGAGGGCTGTTACGATTTTTCTTATTATTTCAAAATTACTGCTTGCATTCATCATATTTCTTTTTGCATCTATAGGCATTTCAATCGCACATCTTTTCCAGATTTCATTTAAGTCTATATTTACATCTTTCCCGTTATGTAAAATTTTAATCAACGGGCTAATTCCTTCAGTTTGTCCTTCTTTACTTATCACAACGTCATGAAAATGACTTGTAGCAAGAAAAACTTCAATTTTTGAAGGATTTTTTTCTCTTAAAATTTCAGCAGCAGCCATTTTTATTCTTGGAATTAAGTGATTTAAGTTGCCACTTCCGAAATCAGGATAATTTTGTCCTGCACTTTTTAACCATGGAATAACAGCATCAGAATATGATGTGTTTATAACAATTGAATTTGAGCCTGCCATTTTATGCGCAGTCATAATGTTTTTTATATATTTTATTGCCAAAGGCGCCCAAAGACCGTAGGCTCTTATGTTTTTCCAGGAGATCGAACCGTATTTTAGTCCGCTGTATACCCTGCTTGAATTTACGACAAAATCAGGATTAATTTTTTCAAAGAAATTTTTGATACTTTCAACATTGTCCAAATCAAGTTGCTCAATATAAATATTTTTTGTTTTGTTATCTCTAATTAAAGATGCTACTTTTGAAATATTGACATCTTTTTGTGCCTTTTCAACGTTTCTACAGCCAATATATATTTCAATATCTTCTTCTTCCCATTTGTTTAGATAATTAAGAAGATAATTTCCGACACTTCCTAGCCCGATAATTGCTACTTTAAGTGTTTTGTTGTTATCGATTTTTTCTTTTAACAAATTCAATTTTCTATTCAAAATTTCCATTTAATTTTTCCCTCTTAACATACTCTTTCATTTTTTTATAATCATCGATAGTATTACAGTTAAACCATTCTTTAAAGGTTACGACTTCAAGATTATTGAAATCTGTTTCTTTATAATAATCATTTATCGGAATAAGATTTGTCCCCTTGTATTCTTCAACTCCGTATTTTTGCAGATTATTTTTAAGTCTTTTTACATCGGTAAATTTCCAAACCTGACCTGAATTCCCCATTATCAAAAACGGCTCATCAACTTTTAAAATATTATGAGTTGTATCATAGAGATATTTTATTCTCTTATTGTCATTTATATAGAAAATAACAGCCGTTCTTGCATCAATCAAGAGGTTATTTGAAGTAATCACATCTTTGTGCACACCTACAATTTTATTAAAGGCAGATGTATCGAAGATTAAATCACCTTCAAGAAAAACAAGTTCATCAGCTCTGTCGTTAACTGCCTCAATTCCCAAAATAAGACTGTAACCGCTTCCGTAGTCAAAATAGTGCTCATTGTATACAACTTTGATTGGTAAATCAGAAAAATTTTTGTCAAGGTATTCAGTAATTTTTTCGTGCTGATGCCCCGTAACAACAATTATTTCATCAGATATATCTTTAACAAGGTTTAATTGATGTGACAATGTTGTCCAGTTTGAACCGTCATCAGAATAAATAGCTTTATGAGTATTGTTTCCTGTTGACTTTGAAAACCTTGAAGAAATGCCTGCAATTGTAATTATTACTGATCTTTTCACACTAAAACCCCGACACGCTTTTCAATACACTCTCTCAAACCTTGTTCTAAAGGAACTTCAGCCTTCCAACCAGCACGATTTTGAATTTTGGAAACATTAAGAAGTCTTCTTGGGGGATCTGCGGTTCTTCTTCCCTGAAATTCAATCTGAACATTATCTTTGCCCATTAAACATGCTATTTTTTTAACCAAATCAACTATATAAATCTCCTCTTGAGTTCCTACATTATAGATTCCGCCATCCAAACTTTCCTCCGTTTCCAAAAGTTTAATTACAGCCATGCAGCTGTCGTGGTTGTTTAAAAAAGTTCTTCTTGTTTCTTTTGCATTTTCTAAAAGAACCACTTTGTTATTATCTCTTATCGAATCTATAATATGCGGAATTATGTGATCGCTGTATACTTCATCAGGAGAATATACATTTGCAAATCTCATAGAACAGCCTTTTATAAGGCCTCTTTCAACTGCATCTTTCATAAAAAATTCTGTTAAAAGTTTCCCCGTTGCATAGCTTGTTCTTAAAGATTGTTCTGCAGTTGCAAGTAATATTGCATCTTCTTCCTTTGTTCCGCCTTCAACCCAAGACTTCATTGAATATACTTCACTTGTTGAACAATTTATATATCTTGTGTAACCATTTTTAATACATCTTTCAAGAGAATCTTTCATGCTTATTACATTTGTTAAAAATGTACTATCAGGATGGTAAAAATGTTTTGTATGAACAACTGCCGCACAGTTTATAAAATATTTTTCGCAGCCCTTATAATTATTTTCGACATAAGAATATAAGTCATCCATTTGTGATTTATTGTTGATATCGTATTCAAAAAACTTGAAATTTTCTCTGTTCCTCAGTTCCTCTATCAGCTTTCTCGAGCCTGCAAAGAAATTATCAAATCCTATAATATTGTATCCTTTATCCAAAAGATACTCTGAAGTTTTTGAGCCTGTCATGCCAGCAGCACCGCTTATAACTACAACTTTGTTCATTTTTATTACCTCAAATTTTCCATAAAAAGTTCTTTATTTTCGCAAGGCTTTTCCTTTGGTCTTCCCAAATCGGCTCTTGCACCAATTGCACATTTTACTTCTATTAAACACAAATTACCAGCTTTTTTACAATAGTTTAATTCCTTATCCAAATTATTAAAACTGTCAACAGATACAGCATAAGGATATCCGCAAGATTTTGCAATTGAAACAATATCAATCTCCCCTGCAACAGTAGGCATACCACCAACGGTTTCGTGGGCAGAATTATTAATGATTATGTGTACAAGATTATTAGGCTTGTTTACCCCAATTACCGCCATTGAACCCATGTGCATTAAAGCAGCACCATCACCATCTATACACCAAACCTTTTTGTCCGGCTTATTCAATGCCACCCCAAGAGCAATAGAAGAGCTGTGTCCCATTGAACCGACTGTCAGAAAATCATATTGATGTCCTTGATTATATTTGTTTCTAATTTCATAGAGTTCTCTGCTTGCTTTACCGGTTGTTGATATAATCGGATCACCCTCTGAAACTTTTACAATATGTTCAATAATATCTTCACGTTTCATTTGATTTGTGTTTTTGTAAGAAACTTTGTTATCGTATGTCAAAGCCCCTTTCTTAATAATGAAAGCGACAGAACGACCTTTTCCCAATTGTTTCTTAAACTCTCCCATTATTGTTTTTAACTCTGCTGTATTAGTTTCTGCGGAGATTACGAATGTATTTATGTCTAAATCTTCCAGTAATTTAACGGTAATTCTTCCCTGATAAACATGCTGAGGTTCATCATGTACACCCGGTTCACCTCGCCAACCCACTATAAAAATCTGCGGAATTCCGTACACATTGTCATTTGTAAGCGAAGTAACCGGATTAACAATATTTCCTTCGCCCGAATTCTGCATATATATTACCGGAACCTTGCCGGTTGCAAGATAATATCCGGCGCCAAGAGCAACGCTGTTTCCCTCATTTGCGCATATAATGTGATGTTTCTGATCAATACCATATTTATCCATCAAAAAATCACATAAAGCTCTTAATTGTGAATCCGGTACACCTGTATAAAAATCAGAATCAATTACTGATACCAAATCTTCTGCTCTCATATTTTCTTCCTAACTAATTTCATCAATCAGTGAAATAATCTGTTTGATAGGCATTAACCTGTCATCTACTTCTTTTGCTCTGTGGTATTTTAAAATATCTTTTGCGACGCTCTCCATTGCCGGAAAAGCGGCCCTTGTCAATTGATTGGCATAAATGACAATATTAACCCCGTGTGCAGCTAATTCGGCTTCCGTTATAGTATTAAAGGATGACGGCACAACAACAATAGGAGTATTTTTATTATCTTTTCTAAACAAGTCACAAAATTCCAAAATCTCCGCCGGATCTTTTTTGCGAGAATGAATCATAATACCATCAGCCCCGGCTTTAACAAAGGCGTGTGCTCTTTTGAGGGCATCATCCATTCCCTGCTCCAAAATCAGACTTTCAATTCTTGCAATAATCATAAAATCATCTGTGAGCTGAACATTTTTTCCGGCTTCAATTTTTTGACAAAAATGCTCAATTGTATCCTGAGTTTGCTTAACTTCCGTACCAAATAACGAATTCTTTTTAAGACCACACTTATCCTCAATAATAATAGCGGAAACTCCCATTCTTTCCAATGTTCTCACAGTATAAACAAAGTGTTCAATAAGTCCGCCTGTGTCACCGTCAAAGATAATAGGCTTGGTTGTAACTTCCATAACATCAGAAATTGTTCTGAAGCGTGATGTCATGTCAACAAGTTCAATATCAGGCTTGCCTTTAGCGGTTGAATCGCAAAGGGAAGAAATCCACATAGCATCAAACTGATCAAGTTCACCGTTATTTTCAACAATAGTTTTTTCTGCAATAAGTCCTGTTAATCCGCTATGGACTTCAATGGTCTTAACTATATCTCTCAAAGCTATAAGTTCTTTTAGTCTTTTTCGCCTGAATTCCGGCATAGAACGCCTTAAATCATATTTTTTGTTCATCAGACTTGTACGTTCATTTCTTGTATATGGCACATCAATAACTTCACCACCGGTTTTTTTCATAAGAGCAACTGCGTTATCTCTTATAGCTTTCATTGGTTCTACCTTCCAATTGTCACCATGGATTATGTAATCAGGTTTGATTTCCTCCACGATTTTGTCATACATAACATCTTCTTGTACGACGACTTGTGAAACTCCCTTTATGCTTTTAACCAAATCCATACGTTCCCGAAATGAGACCGTGGGAAATTTGTTAAAACGAACCAATGCCTTGTCGGATAAAACACCAACAATAACTTCTCCATATTTCTGCGCTTCTCTTATGATATTAAGATGGCCATCGTGAATAAAATCAGTACAAAAACAAGTATAAATTTTTTTCATTTATAACACCCTTTCTGAAAATTTTAAAAATTCGTTATAAATATTTTTTATGCCATTTATATTTAGGCAGCAAACTAAAAATCTTTCCGAGGGCAAATATTCTGCCCAGAAAAATGCATTGTTTTTCATATATATTTTAAAATATCTTGTTAATATTTCCGTCCTATTATTACTATCATCCATCTTGCCTACTTCGCTTAATATCAAGTACTTACAAATATTTCTGTTAAAACTCTTAGATATAAAAGTTAAGACACACCCTGCCTATTAGTGTTTAGTTAATAGCCGAGAAATTAATATCTTTTTCATCTTCCATAGACATAGCTGGAACGGTTTGTCAAATCACCTTTTTACAGAGTGAAAAGACCTTTTTAATCAAACTACCAGAACCAACCTGTTTCAATATGAGTACATATTGGTGCCACCTATAATAACACAAATATATTGGCTACTATATATTTTTTGACAATTTGTAAAAATTATGTCCAAATTGTTACAATTCAAATTTATGAAGCATAAGTTAGAATTAAAGATTTCATATCTTTATATTGCATCAATTTGCTATAACAGACAATTTTGATATTTTAAGATACTTGAATACCTTTTTCTGCAAAATAAAGTCTGAAATAAAAACAAGCAACGTGTTGAATAGAATCTACTCTTATCCATTGCCTTGTGGCCTTAAACCTTATTGCGCCTGTTGATTTTTCTGGGTTCTTATGTGCATACGAATTATATTCATTATTGCATAACAGCATTTGTGACTGAGCTGTCAATCTGCAAGCCTTTAATATAATATCAGCTCTTTCTTCGTCGCCAAGTTTTTTTGCTAAGTAATACGCACCAATAAGACCTTCCGAACGTGAGCCGTCCGGATAAAAATGGTCGCCGTAGTTATAATAAAAAGCTCCTTCGTAGTCAATATATGGCGAATCATCAGACTTATACATTTTACTTATCATGGTTTGCGCGTCACCAAATACAAAATCAATATAATTCTGCTTTCTAAAATCCGGATTTGATGCCCACTCTTCTATGGCTTGCATAAGCCATGCATCCGAAGGAAGCGAGGTAAATAAATCAGAATATATTTTTGGTCTTTCATCGACAATCCAATCCAGTGCAATTTTACTTTTCTCAAGCACTTCCTGCTTAAGTTCATCGTCGTCTTCGAAATAGTTAGCGTAAAGAGCTAAACCAAGCAACGCTTCACCAGGATAGTAAAAAGAAAATGTATTTCTGCGTTCTTCTTCGGACATTTCTATAAGAGGATTCCCATCCTGTACCAACGGATGAATATAGTAACCTAAAAACTCGCCGGATTTGTGAATTCGTGAAAGAAGATGTCTTGTGTATTTTTTTATGTATTCGTCATAAGACTTGTCACCGGTTTCATTTCTATATTTCATCATGGCAATTAATGCCATTCCTGTCCCGCCCAATTTTCCTTTTTTATTATAATAAACAAAACCCGCCGTTTTTCCATTGTAGTCATGTTCTTTTGTGAGTGAAGCTGTAAAATCGAGTCCTTTTTTAGCACCCTCCAGATACTTTTTATCTTTTGTCAGCTGGTACGCTCTTATTAGGGTAACGATGCCTCCGCAATGTCGCAAATCATTGTAATATGGGTTATCCGGACCTCTGTCAGGATGCTCATGATCAATATAGTTATCCTCTTTCGCATCATAATAATAAAGGTATTTCCCGTCTTCTTCCTGATATTTGAGTATCCAATCAGCGCCGTCAAGAGCCATATCCTTGATCCGTTCGGATGAATATTTATATAACAAGTTTCCTCTGTACAACGGAAGGACTTTTTCTTCGTACGTTACAAATGCACGGCTTTTGATTATATTAATCTGATGAGGTGTTTCTGATAATATCTTAATCCTTTCAGAGATTTTATTAGATAAATTCTTTATAGGTGTCTTTTTAATAAGAGTATTAAGTGCGTCTTTCAATTCCATCTGACTGTTTACCCAAGCATCAGTAGGCATATAATACGCTCTATTGTTATCAAGTATTAGTTCAAACCCTGTAACACCGGGTTCAAATCTTGATGGAGTAAAAGTTGCATATTTTATATTTTCCAATTGGGTTGGGAATCTTTCTGTCAAATATTCAATCATAATTCTGCACTTGTCAGTATCTTTGACATCAAATTCTTTATACGCGGGCATTTCTCTCAGCTTGGAAACAATTCTGTTAAGAGTGTCATCTAATGTTCTTCTGCAAGCACCCCATCTCAAAGGTTTTAACCCTGCCTGAAACAGTGTAATATAAATTTGTGTTGAATTTGGTACAAAATTTAAAATACCGCTAAAATTTATATCATTAGATACGACAGACACTCTTTGAAGGAGCGAATTTCTTACTCTTTTAAGAAGCTCCCAAATCGGGTAAAAATCCTGTTCGTAAAAAGCTCTGTCAATGTTATTTGATTTGGAATAATCCATTTTAACCCCTTTTTGTAATAATATTCCTACTATATGCTATTCTGTTTATAATACCAGTGTACATTATATTTTTGAAGGTTAAATCATATATACATACGACAATAAACATTATCAAATTATGTATGTTATAATTGGAGCATGAAAAAGAAAGGGGTTATATTATGAACAACAAGGGTTTAATGATACTGGGTACTTTAGGCGCAATTCTTTTAGGTTTTATTGCACCTCTAATTGCGTATGCATGCAAAGATAATTTACAACAACAAGACAGAGCAATAATTGCATCATTTTTAAATTTTGAGCTTTCACTTCTTATAATATGCCTGGTTTTAAATTTTGTACCGGCAATAGGTCATCTTTTGAGTTTGGCATTTTGGGTTGTAAATATTATCTACAGCTTGCAGGCATATACAGCGGCAAAAACAGGCAGCAATTTTAATGCTCCATCTTTTTATGAATTTGTAAAATAATTTAGAAATTTATAATAAACACGACAAAAAGGCACACAACGTGCCTTTTTTGTTATGCATGTTTTAAAATTTCTCCAAGTATCAATTTGGTTAACCAACTAGATTCAGAGTGTGTTTTGAAAGACCTAAGCCATGTGTATAGCTGGAACCTTGAGCTCCTAAACTAGGAGTAAGTTCACCATTGATTCCTGCAATTCCTCCTGTTGCAGCACCTGCAAAGGGATTAGCGCTCTGTGGCTTTGTAGCCTTGTGACCGGCACCAACTGCGCCGACGTTATCAACGCTGGTTAATGGTCTGAATAATGATACTGCTTGTAATGGGTCCATATCAATATACCTTATTTAACTAATACCATATATATAAAGTATTTTTTTCTGAAAAAATTGCTTCAATTTAAAAAAATGTTACAAAAGTTAATTAATTTTATTAGCGTATATTAGTATTTAGCTATAATCTTGCCGATTCCGTCTTTTGCAATATTAAAAAGTTCTATCATTCTGTCAAATTCGTATGGTTCGCCTTCTGATGTAGTCTGGAAGTCGACTATTTTGCCGCTTTTAGTAAGAATTACATTTGAATCCACCTGAGCATGAGAATCTTCTTCATAACACAAATCCAAAAGAATTTCGTTATTAACGATCCCGATTGATATAGCTGCGATTGGTTCAATAATCGGGTTTTCTTCCAAATCACCGGATGCTAGGAGTTTTTCGACAGCATCTTTGAGCGCCAAATAACCGCCGCAGATGCTGGCAGTTCTCGTTCCGCCGTCAGCTTGAATAACATCAGCATCAATCGTTATCGTCATTTTAGGCATCTTTTCCAAATCAACACATGCTCTCAAACTTCTGCCTATCAATCTTTGAATTTCGTGAGTTCTCCCTGAAACCTTGTCTCTTTCACGTTTGCAGCGGGTATTTGTTGATGCGGGAAGGAGTGAATATTCTGCTGTAACCCAACCTCTGTTATCCTCCTCATCCATCCATTTCGGCTTTTTCAAATCAACGGATGCTGTTACAATAACTTTGGTATCCCCGAATTCAACCAACACAGAACCTAAAGCGTTTTTTGTAAAATTGTGAGTAAACTTTATATTCCTTAATTGATTATTATCTCTGCCATCTATTCTCATATAACCCCTCCCTCTTATATTTATTTTAGCATATAAAAGAGGGTGGACATGATTTTAAAGTTTTGCCAATCATTGGAAAGTTGAAGATAAACCCTCGCCCAAGGGGAGAGGGCAGGGTGAGGGGAAAAGTTGCGAGCATGTCACGAAGTAACAATAGAGAGCATAAGAGTGCCAGTATGCCGACAGCAGCAATTTAATCTGATGCTCGTTAGGGCATAGTGGTTATCTATTTAATCGCGTGATTTCTTTTTTCGTACCTTCTTATTAACTGCATAAACACAGTTATCCGTTCAATCGTTCTAACTTTTTTTTATTAATTACGAGCATGACGGAGCAAATAATCAATGTAGGCAAAACAGAAACAAGGCGGGTATTGTTTGAGCGTAGCGAGTTTACCCGCCTGAAGTTGAGCCGTACAATTGATTAATGAGCGAAGTTTAGCTCGGAGAGTTTCTTTACGGAACTTTCTTTGCGGTCAAAGAAAGTTCCATAATTAAATAATTCTTATAAATTAAAAAACAGAGAACTGATTGTCCAATCAATTCTCTGTTTCTTTTAATTTAGATGCTAGCAGCGAGCTATCTTCCCAGGCGGTGGCCCGCCAAGTATTTTCACCGTTATGAGTCTT
>JAEEGL010637035.1_pt1 | contig 14779 bp, 8 predicted proteins | sample 9134231 | NCBI WGS metagenome assembly JAEEGL01 (sample SAMN16246548, study PRJNA631951) | gut metagenome | biome: gut microbiome; feature: rumen; material: fiber-attached | host: Bos | place: Iran: Karaj | collected 2018-10 | reverse complement strand
TTCAACGCCGTCTTCCCGAACATGCTGTGGGGCTATGTCGCGGATTATGAAAGCGATGTTTTGCCGCGCCATCCAAGCGTCGCTACCCGCGGCGACCAAATTAAGCTCTGCCTTGAAGCCTGCCGCAAATACGGCATCGAAATGCACGTCTGGAAAGTCTGCTGGAACATGGGCAGCCATACGCCGTCCGCTCTCGTGGAAGAAATGCAGAAGGCAAAACGGACGCAAGTCACCATCCACGGTAAAGACTCCAAGTTCCTCGCCCCGCATCTGGCCGAAAACCGTCAGCTTGAATTGAATGCGTTTTTGGAAATCGTCCGCAAATATCCTGTGGACGGCATCCATCTGGACTATATCCGCTATCCTGACCCAAGCTCCGCCGGCGACTTCTCCGATTCCGCTCGCGACGCCTTTGAAAAGTTCCTCGGCCAAACGGTCGAAGGCTGGCCGAAGTCCTGCCAACCTGGTGGGAAGCTCCGTCTGAAATTCAATGAATGGCGCCGCGGCAACATTAACCTTCTCGTGGAAGCTGTCCACAAAGAGGCGAAGGCCCTCCGTCCGGACATCAAGATTTCCGCCGCCGTCTATACGGATTGGGAAGGCACGCCCGAATCCATCGCGCAATCGGCCGTCACATGGGTCAAAAATGGCTGGCTGGATTTCGTCTGCCCCATGGACTACACACGGGATGACACAGGCTTTTTGGAACGCCTCGTGATGGCGCAGACGGCCGCAACTGCCGCCAGAATGCCAGTTTACGCCGGTATTGGCACATACGAACATTCCGATCCAGCCAAGACTGCGGAGCAAATCAACGCCGCCAGACGCTTTGGAGCGGATGGTTTCATCTGCTTCCAGCATGACTCGCGTTTCGCGACACGCTTCCTCCCGAAGTTGAAGGAAAATGTCACCAGCGCGCCTGCAGGCACTCTCCTCCCGCACCATTCCGTCTGCGCTTCCTACGCCTTCACGCCTGGAAAGCAATTCAAAGCGACAGACGCCTATCCCATTGGCGAACCTATCCGCATCACGGCGGAATTCCCCCCGAAAACCGTTTTCACCAAAGACCTCCAGCCGCGTCTCATGAAAGACGGCTATTTGCTGAAAGAACAGCCGCCCATCCGTTTCGACCGTGTCCGCAACAATTTCGTCTGCCAGTTCACGCCTCCTGAGCCCGGCCGCTACCGCCTCGAAATCACCGATGAAAAGACCATTCTCACGCGTAGCCAATCATTCTTAGTCCTCAACGAAGACGAAACGAAGCTCCGTATTCTGATGGCTGAACCGCCGCAGTTCGCGAACAACGGCAAGCTGCGTGTCGCCGTTTGGCAGGATCGCGCATACGGCGCGGAAGCCATTCTCAACGCCCTTCAGAGCGATGACCGTTTCGATGCCGCACCGCTTTACAACTTGGATCCCAAGTCGTTACAGCCTTGCCAAGTCATCGTTCTACCGCAGCCGCGCCAAAACAGCAAGCTGTTCAAATCAGAAGAAAATGCCAAGCTCTTCCAGAAATTCATGGATAAAGGCGGCGCCGTCATCACGACGCACGCCCTCGTCGGTATGCGCGGATATTTCAATCTTGGTCCGAACATCGTCAAATCAGTCGAAGCCGAACCCGTCCGCGGCAATATCTGGAAGGCCACTGGCAAGCATGCTCTCGCTAAGAGCATTCCGAAAGGGCCTACGGAAACGACATTTGTGGATTTTTCTGTCATGAAACCAGGCAAGAACGGAACAGTCATCGCCGTCGATGAAAAAGACAACGCCGTTGTGATCATCGGCAAATATGGGCGTGGCCGCTACGTGGCCTGCGGCATCGGACTCGGCATCATGCGCGGAGACAAAGACAGCGATATGACAAGCGACGACAAAGAGCTCCTCTACCAGCTTGTCCGTTGGTCTGGCAATGTGAAACCATAAACCATCCCTTATGTTCCTTAAGTCCCTTACAGTCATTGCCTTACTGGCTTGCATGGCGTTGTGCGCCGATTACGTCGGTGCATCCCTGCAATTGGAAGGCGCCATGTCTGTCTTCAGGGGAACTCAATATCTTGTCCACGAACAACTTCCGGACGGATCATGGCGCCATGATCCAGCCGTCACATCTCTAGCGGCATGCGCCCTCCAGAACGCAAAAGTCACGGAGCCAGCCGCCGCCATTCCGTTGGCGTTGGCCTTTCTGAAAAATAACATCCGCCCGATTGATGATTGGCGTCGGGCCATCGACATTCGTGCCTTGCTTCGCTCAAAACAGGCCGACGGCCTCCAGCCACCGACCATGATGGACTGCCCTCCCGCCGTCCGTCTATGGCTGTTGGATGCCATCATTTTGACACGCCCAAAAGATAGTGAAATCAAGTTGCAAGACTCTTTTTTCAAAGGACTTGAGCCTTGCCAATCCTTTGCGGCGAAATTGGCGGCGGCAACGGATGGTGTCGATTCGCTGTCGCCACTCCGTCAAGAGACGCGGCTCATGAATTGGAAGACGGAATCCATCGAAACCATCTACTGGGCCGCACGTGCCCTCTTCGCATGGGACCGCGCTGCCACGCCTGTGCAGGATAATTGGCAGCACGATCTCCTTTCCGCCTTGCTCACACGACAGAAAGGCGACGGCGCATGGCATCTGCCTGACGACTCGCCAGAAGCGACCGTCCGTCAGACCGCCCTCGCCATCGAAACCATCATCCTTTGCCTACAATAACTTAGAGGTAACGAGTCCGTCTCGGCCTTGCCAAGAGCGGGACGCCCTCCTGTTTAATCATTCTTTTACCTTAATACATAACGGAACAACACCATGGCAAACAATTCCAAATTAACCGTAACCGGAACTGGCGATTCGCTTTTCGTGTCGGATCTTCCCAAAGAATACGACGACGGTCTGCGCGCCGTCGCGGATTTCATCAATTCCTGCGATGTGAAACTCACGAATCTGGAGACGAATCTCTCCGATTTCGAATACTACGCAGGGGCCTACAGCGGAGGAACTTGGCTGAATACACGCCGTGTCTGTCTGAATGATTTGCTCCGTTATGGCTTCAACTATTTCGGAAATGCCAACAACCATGCGTTCGACTATTCATACAACGGCTTGTTGTCAACCATCGATACGCTTGATAAGAAAGGACTTGCGCATTCCGGCACAGGACGTTCCCTTGAAGAAGCTGCCAAGCCCGCCATTCTGGAAGCCAACGGCCAGAAAATCGCCGTCTTCGCTGTCGATGCCTCCTTCGAAACAGCCTCCAAGGCTGGCCGTGCGACGAAAACCATTCCAGCCCGTCCAGGCGTGAATTATCTTCGCCATGAAGAGGTTTTCCATATCGATGAAAACGATTTGCGCGATTTGCAACGCGTCGCAGAAAAGACGCATGTCAACTTTGATCGCGAAAGATCCATCGCGACAGGCTATCGCACTCCCGACAAGGAAGGCGTGTTTGTTCTTGGAAAAACGATGTTTACGACAAACGCCGACACCCCCGCCACATCCTGCAACGCCTCCGATTTGAAGCGTATCACCGCCTCTATTGCCGAAGCCCGAATCACCTGCGATTACGCCTTCATGCTTATCCATTGCCACGACAACGACAACACACGTGAAGAGAATCCGCCTGCTTATCTGACGGAATTCGCCCATGCCTGTATCGATGCCGGTTGCGCAGCGATTTTCGGTGGTGGCTCCCATCGTCTCCGCCCCATTGAAATCTACAATGGCTGCCCTATTTTCTATTCGTTGGGCGATTTCATCTACCAAGGCCTGAAGGTAGAACATCTTCCGGCTGATTTCATGGAAAAGTATGATGTCGATATCTTTGCGACGGCGCAAGAGGCGCTTTATGCGCGTTCGCGCGGCAACACGGTCGGCCTGCACTGTAACAAGAAAAACTACCAGACCGTCCTACCGAAACTCACCTTCGAAAATGGCAAAATGACCTCCTTTGCACTGCTTCCGATTTATCTGAATTTCGACCGCAAAGATGACATGAACGGCCTGCCCATCATCGCCCCGCCCGCCGAAGCGAACGAAATCGCCGCCCTCCTGCAAGAGCTCAGCACCCCCTATGGCACGTCATTGCAATGGGATGGGAAATTCATCACGCTGGCTTGAGCTGAAAAAGCAAATCTCTTTTATTAAGTCAGTCTATTTCTTTTAATTTATATGACATTATTTTTATACCATAAAACTCTGTCGGGAGCTCCAAAAACGGCAAGAAATACTTCACATGCTTTCGTTCACCACAAAAGATACGCATAAGTCCTAAGAAATCATAATGTTGGATGAGATTTTTTATGACTTATGCATTGCAAAATTACGTTGTGATATTATAGTGAACATAACCATATGATTCCTACAAATCCATACCAGGAGGTTTTGAATTCAGAATTTATAGTTTGATATAATGATTTTCTATCATAACTGACCGCTTCGGCGGCCAGTATTAGTGCTTTGTGATTCTCCGAAATTAGGACCTTCAGAATAATCGCATGAAAGCGCACGGCGGGGGCACCCCTTGTGGGCGTCTCCTTTCGTGCTTTCATGCGGGTCGTCCTAAACCTCGGAGAATCACGGAAAGAGGCGCCCCATTTTTTTGTCAATATAAGTAAATGAAAAGAAATTATGTTTAAAATCAACTGCCCCAATTGTAAAACAGAATACGAACTTGAAGATAAGTATTTTGATCAAAAATTAAAATGTGGAGTTTGTGATTTTAAATTTACTCCTTCACAGTGTGATAACAATCAAATAATACCATCTTGTGTCTCACAAGGAAATTTTACATCTTCTTTAATAAAAAATGCTTCTTCTCCCACCTCAAATTTACAACCAATCAAAACAATAACCTGCCCTCATTGCTGGAAAAAATTTGATATTAAGGATATAAATTATATTTCCAGGCATATTGAGTTAGTTGGTGATTCAATACTTGGTCCTGATGCACAAATACGATTCATTCCTTCTCGCTTTTCTCCTGCAGGCATTCCACTGGACGCCAAAGGCATCGAATGTCATGAAAAGGCATGTCCGAATTGTCATCTGAAAATTCCTGAAGCATTGATGGATTATCCGTCTTCATATTTTTCCATAATTGGAGCCCCCGCCAGTGGAAAAACATATTTTTTAACAACTATGCTTTGGGAAATGCGTAAATGTCTGTCTCAATATTTTGAAGAAAATATAACAGATGTTGACATGACTTTAAATATGGTATTGAATGATTATGAAATGAAGTTATTTCTTAATGATAATCCTGATCAATTGGTAGCATTGCCTAAAACAGAATTGCAAGGCAAAGGATTTTCAACGCAAATATTATTAAATGATATGCCAGTTGATTTACCTAATCCTTTTATATTTACCTTAACACCTATTTTCTCCAACAATGCTTCCACTTTCTCAAATATCCGTCGGAATTTAATATTATATGATAATGCAGGAGAGCATTTTGAACCTGGTCAAGAAAATGTTAGCAATTTAGCTACTTTTCATTTAATGTATTCTGACGGTTTGATTTTCCTATTTGATCCATTACAAGACTCTCGATTTAAATCTAAATGTGGAAAAGATGATCCCCAAACACAAAATTATAATGCAATCAACCAACTAAGCCTCTTTTATGAAATGGCAAATCGCATACGTAGTTTTAAAGGATTACATATAGCTGAAAAATACAAGCATCCTTTAGTTATCGCTATTTCAAAATTTGATGTATTCAGAAATTTAATAAAATTTGAAATAAAAGATGATGATTTCTTATTTTTTGAAGAAAAAGAAATGGAATATTATTTAAATATTGATAATATCATAAATGTTTCCTTCCTTATTCGCCAAAAACTACTTGAAATCATTCCTGAACTAGTAGGTGCTGCAGAATCATTTGCAGAAAATGTATATTATCTTCCTGTTAGCGCACTTGGCACATCCCCCAAAATAATAAATAACGATTCAGATAGTCACAGGATATTAGGTATTTCCCCTTCTGACATACATCCATTCTGGGTAGAAGTGCCATTACTTTTATTAATGTATCTGCAAGGATATATCAAAGGCAATGATGGCCTCAAGGAGGGAAATGAAGAAATCTCACAGTATCAAATTCTCAATGATACTATTCGATTTATTTTCCCTGGTAGCAGAAAACGTTATGAATTACCTAAGACGTATTGTGGACATAATATCTTTTCAATTGAAAATGGTAAATATTATAAACTTCCAATAATTGAGAATGAAATCAAGCCACAAGAAACGTCTGAAAAAGGAAATAATACATTATTTGATAATTCATTCTGGAATAATTGATATTTAAAATAGGATATAAATAATGGCATTTGAACTTATATACACATCAAATCCGACAGGAATCAGAGCTGGATCCTCTGGTTTTTGTACAGTTGCGCATACAAATTCAATGCCCAAGCCTCTTATAACAATATTGGAGGGATTGAGCGGATACAATCCTCTTTATCCACATTATGATCCTCAGGCATGGAATAATCCTGTATCCTACGCCCATTGCATCCGTGATAATTATCATATTCTCAGTCGTGTTTGTTTTAATGGCACAGATTATACGCAACGATCAAACAAGCTTGCCTCACACATCGCGATAGATGAAATGGAAACATTTGCCCTGCAAGGAGGACCAAGTTCTGTTTTTTTTGTTGATGGTATCTTCAAGGATGCCAATTGGCAAATAAAACCAGAAATTTATGAAAAACCTCTCATATTACCTCAAATGTCTCTTAAAGGTGCTAGATGCCAAACGTGGGAGAAAGTGACAGGTGATGCTGGTTGGGGGGGCGTATTGGCAGAAAATTATTTAAGCAAACCAGATAAAAATACATATATTGTTTATGCTCCAGAGCAACATATTGAAATATTAAAGTTAATTCATGAAGCTTTGGCCTTGCTCCCAGAAGCAGTTCGCTGGAATGTCAGTTTTAATACATATTGCACCAATATTCCTGCTGGAATTACATATCTTTGGCGTTGTTGCTTGGTTGGTTCAGATATGATTGCCAAAGCACGGCATCTCGGCACGGATGTCATAATCGACATTTCTCAGCCATTGCCCAGAGCGACAGGACATGAATTAGTTGCTTTTGCAAGAACTGGAATTAATCCAATTCCTCATTCTGAAGATTTAGAAGAAGAACACTTAAAATTAAAATTTCCCAATGATAAAAACAGTTCCAATATTCTTGAAAATAAATATCAATCAACTAGTTTGGAGAATGTAGTTGTAAAAAATATTCCCCCAAATATAACCATTCAACCTGAACAATCAGACGTAAACAATATGAAAAATAACACATTCTTTATCTTTCTTGGCATTTTTATTATCATTTTAAATTTGCTATTGTTTGTATTTTACCAAAAACAAATAAATAAAATGAAATCTTCAATTGAAAAGATTGATTACAATACTGAAAAAGTAAATAATGATATTGAAAAGTTAAATTTAAAAATAGAAAAAACAAATAATAACATCAAAGATTTTGATATAAAAATCAGTAATGTGAATAAAGATTTTGATTCAAAAATCAGTAATTTGAAGAAAGATTTTGATTCAAAAATCACTGTTTTATCATCTAACTTAACAAAACAAGAAGAAAATATAGATTCAAAGAAGAAAAATCATGATAATACCCCCACAAATGAAAAATCAAATGAACAGCCATCAGAAAAAAAACAAAATAATGGTCCAGAGAATAAGCCTAATGTAGATTTGCAACAACAAAATGATACACACAAAAACACTTCTGTTTTACAACTAAAAATAGAAAGTGATTCATGGCAATATTTCGAAAAACTATTAAAAGAGAAAAAATGCGAAATAAAAGTACCCATCGATAAAATCGACAATTTAAAAATATCAATAAATGATCAAATACAAGAAGTAAATTATGATAAAACAAATAACAGTCTAAGTTTAAAATTGGATTATAACAAAACAAATCAAAATACGCTTGCCCATTGTACACTTATATTTCAAATTGAAAAAAACAAATTGAAAATTAAAGCAACAGGTAATTTAAAAAATTTTTTATCAGAAAAAATATGTATTAATATAATTACAGAACATGAAGAGATTCGTTACCCATTATATTTTACAGAAAAATCATCAATAACAGAAGATGATATAATTTTCCAGAAATTCCCCAATCAATTCATATTTACAGTAAAATGTTCTTCATTGCCTAATACAACGAAATTAAAATTAAAAATCCAAAGTACATTTTATGAATTTAAACGAAATAATGATAATCCTCTAGAGCCTGTATTTTATTTACCGGTACCAAATAAACTCAGTATAAATGAAATAATAAAGAAAGATCCAGATTCTCAACTATTATTATATATTGATAATAAAGAAAGATTATCAGTGCCATTTGAAAACTTTATAAAAAAATAATATAAGGATTTTTTATGATTGATGTATCTCAACTCATAACTCGTATCCAAATTCTTCTGTCAGGAACAAATCTAGAAGACACGCCTCATGGGAGAAATTTATTCGAAGAATACAATAATCTTTGTAAATCTGCAAATGCTAGACTTGTTGAATGTAATGCTTTATTTGAAGCTCAGCGTAATGTTGAGGCAATTGTTGTCTTGTCATCTCCACCTGAATTGCTAAATCTAGTTGAAAAACTTCAGTTTTCAGAGCTAGATGATTTTTTAAATCTAGCACAAATGTACGACTGGGGCATTGCAGAAAAAATAAATCTTTCCATATATGAGAAATTAAAAGCAAGCCATTCTTCAATGTTAAATAGTTATGCTTTAATTTCAGAGTATTCTCAAATCTCCCGAAGTGATAAAGTTGAAGAAAAATTAGTGCTATTAAGGAAAATCGTAGAAAACGAGCCAAATAATACAGAATGGATTGCAGTAATTCAAGAGGTTGAATCAGAATATTTGAGAAAAATTATTAATGAAGCCCAATCTGCTATTATTAATCATGATTATAACCGTTTAGGAGAAATTCAAGACGAACTAGCTAATAGTTCATGGCATATTGAGATTCCAGGAGCCGTTACAAATAAAATTAATACAGTAATGCATACACACAGATTGTCCCAAATGCCTGAACAAATACAAAATCTGCTTACTGAAGGTGAAAATGCATATAAATTGCAAGATATTATAGCCTTAGAGGATACTTTGTTTTTAATCGATACATTATGCTCCGAAAATGAATATATCCCAGCAAATGACATATTGACTAGAATCAAACAATTGAAAGAATCATTGGCTGACTATAAAGAAAATCAGAAAAATCAAAAAGAATGGCAGTCTATATTAAATAATATCAATAATGCTATAGACTCAAATGAATCTATTGAGAAAATTCAGGAATTAGTAAGAACTACTCAAAATTACCCATATGAAATACCTAAGATATCAATAGATAGAATTAATAGTTATATAAAATTAAAAAAATCACAAAGAATACATAAAAAAATTATTTTTATATTTAATATTTTCTTGTTCTTTGTCTTTGTTGGAATAGTTTTGTCTGGAATTACATGGTGGTTTCTTACATCAAAACAAATCAAAGATTTTGTATCTTCAGCACAACTCAAAATGAACGAATACAAAATTAAAGAAGTTCAAGAAGATATGTTATTATTTGAAAAAAATCATTTATTTATTTCTTATTTCAAGGAAATCAAAGACTTACATGATTCTGTAGATAGTATGAAAGAAGAAATGAACAAAAAGCATAAGGTTTTTATAGATCTTCTCAATGAGTTCGAGCTAGCTTTTTCAAAGATTAAACTTGATGCTTCTTTGGAAGAAGCGGAACATGAAATTGATAAATTGGAAGAGAAATTACAATTACTTTCTGAAAAAGCTTATTCAGTAGAAGAAAAGAATGAATTCAATAAACTAAAAGAGACATATAATTTAAAAAAAGATGAAATTAAGTTAAAAAAGGATGAAATCGCATTTAAGCAAGAAATAAAATTTTCAGCCACAAAATATAAAATTCCTCTAGACGTTATTGAAAAATGTGTGACACTTTATAATCAAGGTAAAAAGGACGATGCAAGAGAGCTTTTGAAAGCATCTTGTCAAGAAAATGAAAACAAAGCTAATCTGAACAAATTTTATACTTCGATTGGACATGCAGATAATCTTGATACCTTACAGCATATTATCAAGAATGCATATGAAAGTAATCAAGCATTATATAAAACAGCTGAAATGCAAAGTATGTTACATCTTCTGGAAGAAGATAGCAAAGTGTTAAATGATTTGATTGCCTTTCAGAAAACAAAAAAGATAGATATTTTATCTCGATATCGAAATATGTCATATTTTATTGATATAATAAAATCTGAGGAAGCACAGTCATTAAATACATTTCCTGATACTATCGTAACAGATTTGTCAAAATTAATTAATATATTTGCAAATATTTCCTGCTTAACATTTTTAACAAATGATAATCAGAAAATTGAAATATATCATCGAGGAAATATAAATGGTTCATCTAATACTTATTTCTCCACAACAATGTTAGATGATTCAAAAATTACTATTTCATATAATAGAAATGATGGATTTGTTATCAGGCAATTTGATAATGACAATATAATGAAAAAAGCATGGCCAGGAGTAACAATTACTGATCCAGAACCTCCATTAACATTATATAAATTGAAGGCAACACAACCACCTTTTATGAAAACATGTAAAAATATAAAAGATAAAGTTCTAACCTTGTCATTAGATAATATTTCAACTGAAACAATTAACCTATTATCAGAAATTCAGAAAGACGACAATTGCTTGCCATATATAAAAATATTAATGATGCAAAAGCTTCTTTCTCCTTTTTCATCATTGAATAGTTCTTCATTTAATTCCTTAAAAAAATTAAACAATGCAATACTCAAAATCATTGAATCAGACGAAGCTGCTTCCGGGGATATAAGTAACAAGAATTTAAATTCCACATCAAAAGTATTCTTGGAACATCTTGACATGAAAGAATATTACAAAAAAGCAGAAATCTATGAAATTGAACAAAAATTAATCAAGATTGTTTCTCAATGGAAATTTCAATATTTGGGTATCCTTTACAAAGAAAATAATCATGAACCTCAAATATTCATCTCAAATAAAATTTCTAAAATTGAAGCAGATGTATTATGCTTTGATGATAAAAAGTTAAATTTTGTTTATCTAGGTCGTTTACATAATAATAATGTTGAATACGTAATTAGTGATATTACTCCATATATTGGAAGAATTTTATTTACTATTAAAGGAAATGATTATTTATCACAAATTACAAATGAAAATATAAAACTAATTAATAAACATAATATAACTGAAATTTCTTGGCCTTTGTCATGGCCTATAAATCTTTTATTGAATAATTGAGGAGTATAAAAGATGAAATCATATTACATTAGATTAAATGATAAAATATATGGTCCCATCGATGAAGAAAAAATCAAAGATAGATTGGCCAATGGGACATTTTCCGATTCTACATTATTCTCAGAGGATAAATTGCATTGGAAAAGGATCAGCGATTTCACTTCAACGCTGACACAATCAGAAACGTATATTGTTCCTCCTATGCTAACAACTAATGAACAACAACAATTTCATCAATCAAGATCTGCCACTGAAATTGGTAAGCAAAATTTCACTATTTTCTTAAATTTTCACAAATTAACCCCTTTATTTATTAAATCATTTAACTATTTTAAAAGTCATATAATTTATTTTATTGGAATATTCTTCATATTCTTCGTAATCTATTATGTTTTTAATCATGATAACATATCAACCTTTGAAGACGTTGTAAAAAATTATGAGTCATGTGTGGGACTTGTCGTCGCCACAGCAGAGGATGCCTCGGGCAAGCCTTTGAATATACAGGGAAGAGATTTGTCAACACTTCCCATAGGTACAGCTTTTGCCATTGGTAAAAATATGTTTGCAACTAACTGTCATGTCGCATACAGTCTAAAAGATTCATCCAATGATATCGGTTCTCGTGCTTTTAGTATAATTTTTCCTTTACTTGTTCAAGATTTTATTAACCTAGCGAATCGAAAACGTATTCACATAAATAGTGATGATGATCTTTTCCGTTTTATTGATACCGATCAAGATGCAAACAAAATGTTTAATGAAATCTGTATAACTTTAAAAGAAAATATAAAAATCAGTAAAATTGAAATCAGGCTCAGCAATAAAGAAGATATTCCATTACAGGTAACGAGTGTAAAAGTACATCCAAAGTACAAACCTCTAAATAATGACTATCAGAATGCAGAATATGATATTGCAATACTTTATACTCAGAAAAAAACAAATAAATGGTTTAAGCTTGCCTCAAATAAAACTCTATATAAATTGAAAACAGCTCAAAAGATTGGATATATAGGTTTCCCTATGGAAGGATTGCTGGCTGCTGGAGGTATAGATGTAGACAATCCTATAGCAACCTTCAAATCAGGAACGATCAATAAAATTACCAATGCACAATTTAGAAATGTAGATGACAAATCAAACCGTTGCATCACACATGATATTCCTACTACTGGAGGTGCAAGCGGAAGTCCCATTTTCCTTGAAAATGGCCAGGTGATTGCAATTCTTTGGGGAATGAATGTCAGTAGCATCTCCGAAGATGGTTCAAGAATCTCCAGCGCTGTGCAACAAAATTTTGCAACAAGAATAGATGTATTGGAAGATCTTAAATTTTCAGAAATAATTCCTATTGATCAATGGTATCGATAAGAAGGAGTGAAATATGCATTATCAACTAATAAATGTTACTTTATTATTGCTATTATCGTTTTCATGTTTTGCTAAAGATAATGTTTTTACATCTCCAGAATCATTCAATACATATATAAGTACCAAAAATCTAAAAATCGATAATTTAAAAATACAAGAAACTACCATCATGATTACAAAAGAAATCATGCTTGCAAACTATCATGATTATAACAATCAATTATCCTTTGACAAAGAACACAATAGTGTAATTAATAGATTTTATTCAATTCTGGAAAAGCTCAACATAAATATTACACATGTCGAACATCCTTCTCCAAACAATACATCGATACTTTTAAACAATACCAATAAACCAACTTTCTTACAATTTCAAAAATACATTGAAAACGGTGGAAGTATTTATCAATTTATTATAAAAACAAAATCAAAAACAGAAAAACATACAAAAGAAATTAAATGCCCAAATTGTCATGGAACTGGAACATATCAGAAATATACCATGAACAAAGATGAAACAGTAACCGCTCAATGTAAACATTGCAACGGTGAAGGTTCAATCAAAAAAACATCAACATCAAAGAAACAATTACCGCCCGAATTGGAAATAATACGTTTTATTGTTACCGCAAATAAGTAAATCTTGTCTGCGTCCTTTCTCATGATTCTCTCAGATTTTGTCTTCTCATGCAATGTAGGCATGACTACACCTTAATGACTGACTATAAGATAGAGAGAGATGTCCAGTCTTCATTAGCATCTCCCACATAGTTCCCTGCGACACACCATCCCCCACGACTTGTCCAACAACATCTTGAAGCACTTGATCGTCACATGGCTATGTCGATGATACATCGGCAATGTTTTTATTCTCCCTGTGTCCATAGCCTCTGCCAAGCTGAAGACAACAAGATACAATTATTGTTCTAGAAATTTCACTCTTATCTATTTTGAAAATCTCTTCAACACTTCACTTTCGATTGTCACCATTAATATTCCGGTGTATATTAGTGATATGTGAATGATAACACACTCCCCCTAAAAAAGCAATTAAAATCCTGTCACACTCAACTCACATTCGAAAACGGCAAAATGACCTCCTTCGCCCTGCTTCCGATTTATCTGAATTTCGACCGAAAGGACGACATGAATGGTCTTCCAATCATCGCCCCGCCCGCCGAAGCGGACGCAATCGCCACGCTATTGCAGGATTTGAGCGCCCCCTACGGCACGTCTTTGCAGTGGGATGGGAAATTTATCACGCTATCTTGAAGCTTGTTTTCTGAACTTCATAAATTGAAATCTCATGAAAATCCTTATAATTGCTTTTCTGTTGTTTCTCAAGTTGGCTTTCGCCGATGCCCATCATTTTCAATTGGACAATGAAAAGAAATGGCTCGCCAAAGATAATGTACGTTTGACTTACAACCAAGAGCGTATTCGTGCTGAATTCGATTCCAGCCGATTCAATTACGGCTGGTTCAGAAGTCCGATTCCGTTCGGTGAGCATGACATGATAAAAGGATTTGCAGGACGGGTTCGTCTTGTCAGTGGCAGCCACGCCTGGTTCAAGGCAAATGTTGTCCTGTTCAGAGAAAACATCCATTACCATCAACAGCCAATCATGCACTTGAGTGAGGCAGACAGCCAGTGGCATGAATTCTATCTTCCTATCGACAAATTTGATCCAGCGAATGGCACCATCTCGCGTTTAAAGGCGACGGAACTGGTTGAAGGCGATAATCTTCAGTTCATTTTGGAAAAACTCCAAGATTCGGTTGTCATTGAGCTGGATTCATTGCGCGTCGTACTTGAAACCGATTCACAAAATGAACTGAAACACTTATCTCTGTTAAACTTGCATAATCGTCTTCGCAATGTGAGTTCGGTTCATCCCAAAATATTGTTGAAGGGGGAGTTTCTGGAACAGGTTCGCCAAAAGGCCACCGCAGGTGGATTGGAGCAAATCGGTTATGAAATACTCATCAAATAGGCTGATGCCTACAT
>JAEEGL017375535.1_pt1 | contig 14780 bp, 8 predicted proteins | sample 9134231 | NCBI WGS metagenome assembly JAEEGL01 (sample SAMN16246548, study PRJNA631951) | gut metagenome | biome: gut microbiome; feature: rumen; material: fiber-attached | host: Bos | place: Iran: Karaj | collected 2018-10 | reverse complement strand
TCGCGCGAGGTGATTTTTCCCATTGTATTTTTTTGCAAATGTAGTTTTTTAGGGAGACTTACAAACGAATTCTGAAAAAATCCAAAATAATTGCAAGATTTTTGGAATAGATTCCAAAATTATTATAATATTTTTGGAAAATAGTGGAACGGTTAAAACAAAATGAATATAACGGGGATTTTGTTCAATCGTGGTTTTGGCGGACACAGCAACAAAATGAGATAGACTACATTGAAGACGTTGGAGGTAATTTGAGCGCTTTTGAATTTAAATGGAATAGCAAGAAAGTGAAATGTCCAGCAGCTTTTTCGACAAGTTATCCTTCTGTGCCGTATAAAGTGATAACTCCCAACAATATAGAAGATTTTCTTACCATTGTTTAGGTTTTTCCATCAAGTAAGGCAAATATTAGTGAAAATATCAAAAATTCGGGTGGAAGATATTCTTGGAAGGATTTAGAATTCTATTGAACGATTTTCTCTGTGGCGAAATAATTGCTCCGAATTATCAAATTTGAAAGTCTAAAAGCTTCTTCTTCCGATATTTTTCGATTTTGTAATGACATGCTATCCAACAAATTCACTCCAAAACCTTTCCAATAATAATCGTTGATTCCAAGACAATATAATATTGTTGGATAAATATCCATTTGATAACAAAGGGTATCTATTTCAGTATGTTTTTTGATTGTGGGTGAACTAATTATGAGCGGACAGAACGATTCTCCATGAGGTATGGGAAGATTGTATTTTTGTGCAACTGGCTGAATTTCGGCAAGAAGATTGCTCCGAAAAATTGTATGGTCTCCGGTAATAACCAATGTTGTATTATCCAGCAAAGAAAGTTTATCTAATTCGTTTAAAAACAACCCAATACAACTGTCGGCATAGTGCATGCAATTTAGATAGTTAACAATGTCGTCTGGTAGGTCACTGTTGAACGATAACGTAGGTCGCGTAGGACAATTAAATGGAGTGTGTGTTGTTATTGTTATTAACATTATTCCAAATGGTTGTGGCAATGACAAACATTGCTTTAAGGAATTTCTAACTACATGTTGGTCGTCGTTTTCCCATTTGCTTTTGTTTGGTGATGAAAAATTCTCGTCTAAATTCTTATATCCATATGAATATGTTGTAATTGACTGATTCCAAATAGCATGTACAGGGTTAATAATTATTGCTGAATCAAATTTGTGTGCAAAATTAGGATATACATTATCACCATACAACATACAAGCAGCTCCTGATTCCAGTGGCAACAATCCTGTATTTATTATCATTTGACCATCGCCAGACGAACCACGTCTGACTTGTGAACGTATTTTATCAATGAATAAAACGTTTTCTTTTTTTCTAAACAAATTCATATTTGGAGTCACTTCCTGTGCGTTTTCATCTTTCATCTGCAACACCCAACTTTCAAAACTTTCACCTAAAATTATTATTAGATTTTGACTGACTATGTTACTATCTGTTGCATGGTGATTAACGTATGTACTTATTTCATTTTTTTCACTTTCCGCTAATGAAAACTCTTTTTTATAATATTTATCACAGATTTGTTTGTATAAAAATGTGGGAAAGAAATGTAGTGGGGTTTGCGCCTCTACCCATTGCGAACGAACCCAATTATCATAAAAATAATTACCAGAAGACATTCGCCAAACAACTTTGAATGCAGAATATTTCCAACAATCTACTTGTGTTGTCGTTTTATACGTCGAATACCCTGCGAAATGGTCTCCCAAAAACAAAATAACGGATATGGCTGTGGCAATTCCAAAATGTTTCCAATTCCGTTCGTTTTTCACGTTTACAAAAGCAAGAAAAACACATAATAGAATAGTCAACACAAAGAACAATAGACTTTTCCAATTCAAGTATGTTGCAATCGAACTCCAGAAGCCGTTTAGATTGTCTACTATCATAATTGTTTCTGTATCAAGAAACAAATCGTTTGCACGATAGTAAATAAAATTCGCCACCATCCATAAGTCAATAATGATTGACGCCATTATCATCCACCATTTTCGCTTAAAAATAAAGACAAAACTTGCAATGGATAGTGCAGGCAAAAGTTTTGCGACATAAAATGAAAAGAAATCGTGTGGTGCATTCCATAAACTACTAACAGCCACGTAATTAAAGCAAAACAGATGGAATAGTAAACATTTTACGAAAATGGACAATCCGAAGATAATAAATAGTGTCCATCGACTAATTTCAATTTTTTTTATATTCATCGGTTGATAGTTTTGTGCTTAACTATCAATCGATTGCGGATAAAAGAAAAGTGTGAACTTTTCTACTCGCATTCACGGGAGCGTAGGAATGAACCCGTCACACACTTAGAGAAGCCCACACTGTCGTGTGAGCATTAACATAAGCGTGTGATAGGAACTACACTTCCCGTGAATTACATTATCCGATTTTTCAAAATCAGTTTCCTACGCTTTTTTTGAATGCGAATAATAGTTAATGCTATATGTTAAACTTTATATTTCTTTCTAATTCATACTTTACTTTTATTTTGTTTCAAAAGTATTAAAAAACTTCGGGATTGTCAAAAGGGATTTTTGGAGAATAATTACAAAATTGTCAAAATCGCAAATGCAAACCTCAAATCGGGTGTGTATTTTGTGGTGGCAGATGGAAATAGTGTGAGTGTTGTCGTACGGTAAAGAGATGTCTCTCTCCGCTTCGCTCCGTTCGACATGACGGGGCTTAGTGGGGATAAAAGGAAAGAAAGGGAAAAATTGCGGAGCAATTTTTCCCTTTCTTTTTCTCATTCAGCCCCAAATGCACGTCCTTTCGAACGAGGCAAGGAATCTGTTTATAGTACAATTCCAGCCTCGAAGTTCGTTGAGCAAAGCAAGAAATCTCCGTATGTTATTTCTCAATTTTAAACCCAACAGGTTTTCGTTCGGCAAATTGTTTTCGTATGGTGTTTTCAGCTTGTAATTCTGCAAGTGTTTGGTTTATCAGTTCCAGTTGTGCGGCGGTGTCGTCGTTTATGTCGTTCTGGTCACGGAGAACGTCTTCTATGTATGAATTAAGAGTTGCTATTTGATGTTCAATTTTTCAAATCGTACGGAGTTTTCCATAAACGAATGAAAGGCGTGCTTCATCAGAATAAATGCCCTCATTATGTTCAGATTGGCTTGAATTGCTATTTCCGATGATAATACGCTACTCAACATTGCGATGCCTAATTCAGTAAAGGCATATGGCATATACCTCGCGCCGCCTCGTTTGTTTGAGGTCACAAATTGTGACCTCAAACTTTCAAACTCATCTTTGGTCAGTATGAACATTGCGTCAGTCGGAAATCGTTTGATGTTTCGTTTCACTGCTTGGTTTAACACTTTTGTTTCAATGTGGTATAAATCCGCTAGATCTCTGTCTATCATTACTTTTTGCCCACGAAATTCGTAGATTTTTGCTTTAATGTTGTCAACCGAAATGGGTTGAACGGCTTGTAGATTATTCATTATGTAATTGTTTATATGATGGGGCAAAAGTATTGAAAAATGCCAAAATTCCAATGGAAATGATTACAAACCTCAAGGCGGGGGTGTATTTTGTGGTGGCAGATGGCAAAACCGTAGTCATTTCGGTACGGTAATTCTGTAGAGACGCGATTAATCGCGTCTCTACAAATCATTGCAAATGTTACAAATCAAAGGTCGTCGCAAGGCGGCCTTTTTTTTTATGCACAATGCTCAATGCGTAATGCACAATGGTGAGATTCCGAGCGAAGCGAGGAATCTCCGTAGGTTATTTCTCAATCTTAAAACCAACTGGTTTTCGTTCGGCAAATTGTTTTCGTATGGTGTTTTCAGCTTGTAATTCTGCAAGTGTTTGGTTTATCAGTTCCAGTTGTGCGGCGGTGTCGTCGTTTATGTCGTTCTGGTCACGGAGAACGTCTTCTATGTAAATAGAAAGTGAATCAAGTTTATGTTCTATTTTTTCAAAACGTAAATTCTGATTCGTTAGGAGTTGTATGTTTTGCCGCATAAGTGTAAATGCTCGCATAATATTGATATTCACTTGAATCGCAGTCTGAGAATGCAGAACGCTACTTAACATGGCAATACCTAATTCTGTAAAAGCATAAGGTTTATACCTGTTTCCACCACGATTAGAATCATCCCTGTTTTTTGAGGTGCCAAATTGGCACCTCAAAAAATTATTTTCTTCGTCAGATAATTGAAACATGAAATCCTCTGGAAATCGTTCTGTGTTTCGTTTTACTTGACGATTAAGTTGCTTTGTCTCAACTTGATACAATTCTGCTAAATCTCTGTCGAGCATTACCTTTTGCCCACGAAATTCGTAGATTTTTGCTTTAATGTTGTCAACCGAAATGGGTTGTTCGGCTTGTAGGTTATTCATTATGTAATTGTTTATATGATGGGGCAAAAGTATTGAAAAATGCCAAAATTCCAATGGAAATGATTACAAACCTCAAATCGGGCGTGTATTTTGTGGTTGCAGATGGCAAAATGGTTGGCGTTTCGGTACGGTAATTCTGTAGAGACGCGATTAATCGCGTCTCTACAAATCGTTACAAATCAAAGGTCGTCGCAAGGCGGCCTTTTTTATTCCCCTTTCAATCGCTTAACGTCTTTATCAAAATCGGAAACGTAATGTTTGTCTTGTATTTTGCGGAAAACCTCAAATTCGTTTTCTGCTTTTATTTTGGCTTCCAACGCTGTAATGCTGCCTGTATTCTCTAAAATAGGGCGTTGTGCCAAGTTCAAAAAATCATTAAGAATCGTGCACCAATCGCTCATAGTTGTAGGAATTTCACGTTCCGCACGGTCCTCAGCCAAATCAAGGTATGCTGATACTAATCGGTTTAATGCGTTGATATTCTTCTCATTCAAATAATTTTTGGCGATTGTCACGTCCGATTTTAGGATTTTTCCATCGGGAGAATGTTTCCATGTGGTCAGTCCCATATGCGGTTTAGTAGCGTCGGCGGAATTGTAGATAATTTCGGCGGCTGTTTGTCCCGTAATAGCCCAATGTAGTTTATTTTGCACAGTGGCAAAAAAATTACGTGTCATTGGAGCGTCTTTGTCGTAGTCAATTGCAAGGGCGTATAAATCAGTAATTTTTTGATAAAAGCGACGTTCGCTTGCACGAATTTCACGGATTTCAACCAAAAGTTCCTTGAAATAATCGTGTCCGAATGTCGGTCCGTTTATCAAGCGTTCTTTATCAAGAATGTATCCCTTTACAATAAATTCATTCAATGTTTTGGTCGCCCATATGCGAAACTGCGTCGCTTGTTTGCTGTTCACACGGTAACCTACGGCTATTATGGCATCGAGGTGATAAAAATTGGTCAAATAATTTTTTCCATCATCGGCAGTTATTCGAATTTTTCGAATAACTGAAACTTCCTGTAACTCACCACTTTGAAAGATTTCTTTCAGATGATAGTTAATGGTATTTACTTCCACGCCGAACAATTCAGCCATTCGTTTTTGCGTAAGCCAAAAAGTTCCGTCTTCGTACTGAACTTGTACGCTCACGCTTCCTGTGTCGGTTGTGTATAATATGATGTTGCTATTCATAATATGATGAATTGTTTTCTTGTCAAAATTACGCATTTTAATCAAATTAGCAAAAAATCACAAATGCAAACATTAAGGCAGGGGTGTGTTTTGTAGATGTAGAAGGGGAGACTGTAGGCGTTTCGGTACGGTAATTATTTTTTCTATTGCACTAAATTTTAATTACTTTTGCAAAACCATAAAATGTACTTGTATTTATGATAGTCTGTATTGCTGAAAAACCGAGTGTCGCGAAGGATATTGCCCACGTTTTGGGGGCAAATACAAGCCGTGATGGATATATGGAAGGCAACGGCTATCAGGTTACGTGGACGTTTGGGCACCTTTGCACACTGAAGGAACCTCACGATTACACCGATTTGTGGAAGTCGTGGTCGCTTTCGCGGTTGCCGATGATTCCCCAACAGTTTGGCATAAAGTTGATAGATGACAAGGGAATAGCCAAACAATTCCACACGATAGAAACGCTGATGAAACATGCCGACAAGATTATAAACTGCGGTGATGCTGGTCAAGAAGGAGAACTGATTCAGCGGTGGGTGATGCAAAAGGCAGGTGCAAAATGTCCAGTGGAACGGCTTTGGATTTCTTCGTTGACCGAGGATGCTATCAAGGATGGGTTTAATAACCTGAAACCTCAGGAAAAATATCAATCGCTGTACGAGGCAGGCTTGGTGCGTGCAATCGGTGATTGGCTTTTGGGAATGAATGCCACTCGTCTCTATACGCTGAAATATGGGCAAAACAAACAGATACTTTCTATTGGTAGGGTGCAAACGCCCACATTGGCGATGATAGTCAATCGTCAGCAACAGATTGAAAATTTCACGCCCGAACAGTACTGGGTGTTGTCAACGGTGTATCGTGACACGACGTTTACTGCAACGTCGGGAAAATTTTCTTCGCAGGAAGAGGGGCAAAAGATTTTGGATGAGGTAAAAGACGGGCTGTTCACCGTGACCGACGTGTCTGAGAAAAAAGGCACGGAAGCACCGCCACGCTTGTTCGACTTGACTTCGTTGCAGGTGGAATGTAACAAGAAATTCTCGTTTTCGGCTGACCAGACCTTGCAGTTGATTCAAAGTCTGTACGAGAAGAAATTTACAACCTATCCGCGTGTTGACACGACATTTTTGAGTGATGACATTTATCCTAAATGTCCGCAGATAATGGGCGGTTTGGCTGGTGTGCCGTCGTACGTGCCGCTGCTGGAGCCGTTTAAGGGTAAAAAATTACCCAAAAGCAAAAAAGTGTTCGATTCGTCAAAAGTGACCGACCACCATGCAATTATTCCGACAGGCGTCACGCCTCACGGCTTGTCACAAAACGAGGAACGGGTGTTCGACCTTGTTGCGAAACGGTTTATCGCCGTGTTTTATCCCGATTGTCAGTTTGCAACGACTACGGTTTTGGGCACAGTTGGAAAATATGAGTTCAAAGCGACGGGAAAACAGATTTTGAATCCTGGGTGGCGCGTTGTTTTTGGAAACGTCGGTCAAGACGACGAGGAAAAGAAAGATGAGGAGAAAACGCTTCCGTCGTTTACCAAAGGCGAGTCGGGGCCACATAAGCCGGAACTTGCCGAGAAATGGACTCAACCGCCAAAACCTTATACCGAGGCGACTTTGCTTCGTGCAATGGAAACTGCGGGAAAAATGGTCGATGACGACGAATTGCGTGACGCTTTGAAAGAAAACGGCATTGGACGTCCTTCTACGCGTGCTGCAATAATTGAAACGCTGTTCAAACGACGCTATATCGTAAAAGACAAGAAAAATCTGGTAGCAACTCCAACGGGCGTGGAACTGATAAACCTTATTTATGAGGAGTCGCTCAAAAGTGCGGAACTGACGGGGAAATGGGAGAAGAAACTGCGTGAAATAGAGCAAAAGAAGTATTCCGCAAAACAGTTCCTTGACGAGTTGAAAGTCATGGTTTCGGAGATTGTCGCGACAGTTTTGCGCGACAATACCAATCGCCGTGTGGCAATTACGGAAGAGGAGAAAAAGGAGACAGCAAAGAAGGCAAAGGGAGAAAAGAAACCTGCGAAACCGCGTCAGTCAAAGAAAAAAGCCGAAGAAAAGCAAGACACGCCTTTGGCTGCCGATGATTCCATTATAGGAAAAACGTGTCCTGTTTGTGGTAAAGGACAAATCATAAAAGGTAAGACAGCGTATGGTTGCTCGGAATGGCAGTCGGGATGTACGTTCCGTTTGCCGTTTGCGGGAACAAAGGTTTAAAATTCAAAGTTAAAGCGGATATATAATCCCTTTTTACTTATATCGCTGTGGTCAAGATAGTTGAGTCGCCAAATATATTCTAATCGGATGAATTTTAATAAGTTGGTAACACCAATTCCGGCTTCCATGTATGGCATGTTGAGTTCAAAGGTATTTTGAGGAAGTGTCAAAATGGAATTATTGTCGTTCAACATTCTTCCATAGCAGGCTTTAAATGTGAGTAATTCTCGAAGTTGCAGTTTTCGCAAGAGCCAAATCTTGTTGAAGAAAAATCCGTTCATTCCATATTCGGCGTAGAGATTGACAAAAGCATCGCTTGCAAATTCCATATAATTCATGTGGTTGAAATAATATTCCCCGCTGCTTCCTGTCTCGTTCCCTCGGTGAACTTCCAATAACGGAAACGGCACTGGTTTGGTGAGCATGCCTGCTTCCACCACGTATTTCATTCGTCCGACTCCGATAAGAATTTCATGGCGGACAACCAATCTAAGTTGTGTATACCAGTCGGAAACATTATTGAAAGAATAGTGATTTTGCGAAATATTGAGGTGACAGACTGGATATCGCGAGTCTATGTAAAGACGGCGGAAATGATTGTTCGAAATAGCCTCTTTATACGAGAGTCGGATGTCCAGACTAAAATCTTGTGTGCGAATCTGAGAAATTGTATCGTTATTGTTGTCGGTGAATGGCACGTAGGGCGGATTATAGTGAATTGCGTGAGTGTAGGCGGGTTTTAAAATAAGGTTTGGTGAAATTTGTTGTTCGTAAGCAACAACACCGCGCTTAACGAAATAAACTGCTTCGTTCTCGTTTTGGGCGGTGACGGCGGAAAGCAAATTGTCGTCGGATTGAACGAGAACATTTTCGCGGACGAAGTCGAGAGGTTGGCGGAAGTCACCGATACGGTAAATATTTTGGTCGTATTTTAAGTGTAAGGCTCCGTAATATTTGCTTGGCATTTTCAAGGAATATTGCAAGCCGTATTTGAATTTGTGGTTTCGACAGCCATAGCCGAGATAGCCGCCAAACAACATTTTGTCGTGAAATTTTTCTGACGTACGGAAACATAGATTGAGACGGATGCCTTCTATTTTATTGCTTTGGACAAAATAAAGATATGGTCCAATGTCGATGTAGCCAAATGGCAGATAGCCGTACATAAACATGTTGAGGAGTTTATTTACAGCCTTTACTGCACCGATGTCGTTACTCGTTTCGATGGCTTTTTGCGTGACGAGGTCGAGGCTGGAAAGTGTATCGGGGCGATATTGATTGAGGAACGTTGTGTCTCGTGTTACGCTTTGCGACCGTCGTAGATTGAATTTTCCAGGCACGACACGATTGACTAAAAAGTCGTTTATTTGCGTTGTATCAATAATATATGTTGTTGATTTAATTGCAGTTATAGGCGTGTTGATTGTTCGGTACGACGTGTCTTTCACGAGGTCGGGAACAAATTCAACGGTCATTTTTTGTTGACGGCGGAACCATTCGTCGTTGCTTGTGAGTTGCAGTTTTTCGAACAGACGCATTTTTCTTACGAAATTCAGTATAGATGTAGGTTGCAGAGTTGCGTCAATTTCGGTGAGTGTTCCCGATTCTTTTTCAATAATCATATATCCGAAAAATGCCAAGTCTTGTGAGTTTTTCGGCTTAAAACGAAGACGATAATATGTTTTCCCGTTGTCGGTCAAGGAATCGTCGAGATAGTATCGGTAGTAAACCAACGCTTGTGTCGCGATTGGACTGATGAAATCTTTTTGAAGGAATCGGAGATTGCCATAGAAAGTCATGTCTTCGTTAAGACTTTCTATGTATTTTGTCACAATGTCGCTCTCGATGAAACTGCTACCATGTTGATTTTTAACAATTTCCTGTACTTCAGGTGCTCGATTCTCCCGAAGTTTTTGGTACGTCATGTATTCTGAAAAATAAAGTGGTATATTCCATGTATCATCGTAGTCGTTTGTCTTTACAAGAATGTCGGCATGTTTTCTGATAAAACCGACATTAAACACCGAACTATCAATTCCGCTTAAACTGAAATTCAATTTGTTATATTCAATGAGTTCAATGTTCTTAACACCGTCGGGACGGTTTTCATGTCGATTACGAATAGCTTTTTTAACAATGGGAATTGCTGGATTTTTCCCAGGGGAAACGGTTACGACATCCATTTTTATTGCATCGGGAATAAGAACGACTTCCATGTCTGTTTTTAAAATGGCTCGTCCGAGAATTTCGTAGTCTTTGTAACCCAGTGCGGAAATTTGCACGGTGTCGGTAGATTTGATTCCGCTTAACGAAAAACTTCCGTCAAGTTGGGTGTATACGGCATTGTTAGTCCCTTTTACCCAAACACTTACGAATGACAAACTCTCTTTGCTGTCGGCATCAATCACATGTCCCGAGAACGTGATTTGTGCTTGGGTTACAAATGGAAAAATAAGAAACAAAAGTACGTTAACGAACGATAATTTTTTTAGTCGTAACATCTTCGTCTTCAATAATTTGAATCAAATATTCACCAGCCGGCAAATCGCTTGTGCTGATTTCTGTAATATATCCCTGAATAGGAACATTTTTGACTATTTTACCAAGCATGTTCCGTATAATAATTTCTCCTTCTCCTGATTTAGTTTGAACGGAAACTTTTGATACGGAAAATGTTGGATAAACTATATTTGTTTTTTCTTCCGTTGTTTCGACAGCTTGAGGTTTTTCCTTATAGACACAAATGTTGACAGAAAATGATAGTGTAATGCTTGCTCCACTTGTTTTTCCGTCTGTGGCATTAAACATAATTCTGTACGTTCCAAGATTAAGCGGTGTATATCCCGAAAGCGAAAAATCATTTTCGTTATATGTTACCCATTGTGGTTTCCCTGTAAGTTCAAAAATAAGATTGTCTTGATCTTCTTTGTCTGTGACGATATCCTTTGGTAAGTCAATAACGAAATCGACATGTTGTTTTAAAAAAATTGTGTCGGTAAAATTGAGTTTGGGACTTTCGTTAACGAATGTTCTTGGTGTTCCGTTCCAGAGTTCGAACATTGTTTGACCAATTTCTGAGTTTTGGAGATATTTTCCTCGAACAAAATCCCATTCGTCTGCGTAGCTGTTCAAAAGTTCGCTTCCAGCTCCCTTTGCATACAAAGGAACTAATTGATTTGTATGGTCGAGAGAATAGTATTTTAGACCAGGAATATTTCCCACACCGTTGTCAATTATTTGCCAATGGTTCAACAAAATGGAGTCTTCGCCAAATGTCGGGTCGGCTATAAAACCAGTTTCGTGGTCGGCTGTGACGATAAGGAGAGTTTCGTCCCAACTGCTATTTTTTTCGACCCATGCAATGACAGAATCAACCGTTTTGATAAATTCAATTTCTTCTTCAATCTGTCTTCCTACGCGGTTTTTATGTCCGCCAAGGTCAACCATGTCGTTTTCTATCATAACAAAGAAACCATTCTCGTTTTTGGAAAGACAATTGATTGCCGTCATTCCAATCTGCCACATAGAGGGCATTTCTTTGTTCCAGTCGTCGTAGTGAACTTCGTTGACGTTTGTTCCTGTACGATAGAACTGCATAGAGCCGTCAACAGGCATGATTCCAAACAGACGTTTGGGTGTTTCGCCTTTCAAATATTTTACAAGCGAGGCGCTATCTTCAACGAACGTCCATGGGTCAGGTGTGCCGTCATTGTCAATATCTTGAACCGTTGTCCAACCTGAATTAGAGGCAACTGCATATTCTGTCGCTCCAGCACGAAGACCGTCTAAAATCTCTTTACCTCCAACGTTTGTATAGTCTGGTTCTTCAACAGGTTGGGCATCAAAATTAAATTCTGGATGTGCACAACCAATAATTACATCGGCGTTGGATTCAATAACAGCCTGACGGGATAGTTCTCCATAATTTTGTCGTGAAACGTTATTCGTGAAAAATGATCCTGGAGTTGCATCGTAGTATGGACTGTTGGTTGCAACGCCTGAAGATTTTCCTAATTCTTTTGCGTAGCGTGCAATAGATTTAAGAGAATTTTTTTCAAGGTCGACACCTAAGCAATAGTAATATGTTTTTTGACCTGTTGCCATTGCCGTTCCCGACGCACCCGAACAAGTTGCATTCTTACGTTTCCAGAAATAATCCTTTCCTATCCATGCAAGTCGCGATTCGTATGTATTATCCCAAGTTTTCAATCTCTCTATTGTACTCGAGCCTGCCGAAGCGTGGGTGCAGTTCCAAAGTTGTACAGGAAAATCTTCAAACGAAGCTTTTTTCCCTGTGTAATATTCTGCCGCTTTTATAGGCGAAATACCGCAACCGTCGCTCACCATAAAAATGATGTTTTTCGGTTTTTTGATTTCGTTGGGCATAAGACGGAAAATTGTCTGTGCTATTTCCGTGTTGCTAATGTAACTGCCTAAAACATAATCTGTCTCGTCGGCATAATTCTGCAACAGCTCACTCCCTTCTCCTTTTGCGAAGAGCGGAGTTAATAAGTTTGTTGCGTATTCGCTATTATATTTGAAACCAGTTAAACTTGATAAATAGTTTTTTACTGGAGTTGCCTTGTCAAATTGTTTGCTTGTTGCGTATCCTTGTTCGTATGAGCCAACAATAATCATAAGTGTTTCTTTCCAACTGCTTTTTTGTTCAACCCAATTATATAAAGACGAAATGTAGGAGTGGAAATCGTACATTGCCGAGATGGTAGCGTCAACATCTTGTTTCTCGGCAGCACGGGCAGCTTTTGTATATTCTGCCACGAACACAAATCCGTTCCCGTTGGTTGCCAAAGCATCCAAACCTTTGGTACTTGCCGTAGCGTATTCTGTTGTAGAAAGATTATCTTTCCCGAAAAACACACTTTTTTCAAACGAAGTAGGGAATGCATCCAACGAATTTGTTAGCGTCCAATGTTCATTTGAACCTGTTGGATCTGCATTTTTTGAATTAATAACCAAGTCAATGTTCGACGTTAGTAGTTGAGTAATAAGTTTTTTGTATGCGCCTTCGCTATTTGCAACTTCTGCGTGTGAAATGAACGGCAACACGGCATTGTTTGAAATAAGTGTAGTATCGGTTGCAAGTCCAGTTGCTTTTCCTTTTGCAATAGCACGTTCAATGATAGTTTCCAATTTTTGTCCGTCCATATCGTAGCTCACTGCATCAAGAGCTGGCTTCACTCCTGTTGCGAGTGCGGAACCAGCAGTAATAGGGTTCATAGGAAGCGAATCGGCATAATCAAACTCTTCCCAAACTCTTCGTACGTGGTAGTCGCCACGATAAGAATTAACGTGGTAATAGTATTTGTTGACGTAGTTCCCATCTGCGACGTATTTCTTGCCGAGCGATTCCCAATACGTTGGATAGTTACAGACTGCAAGTTGTACGTTGAAATTAGGCAGGATACAACTTTTGTTGTTATACATAACTTGTGCGTGGTTGTAGCCAACGCCGTCAGCCATTACGAGAATAATATTTTTCGGTTGTGCAAGACAAAAAACAGTTGCAAGTACGCATACAAATAGAAAAGAAAACCGTTTCATTTTTTTTATGATTTTGCACAAATATAAAAAACATACCGTAAAAAAGACATTCTGTTTTCTCTATTTTCCCGAAAAATTTGCAAATTTAACCGCAAAGTGTTATTTTTACACTTTGTAACTTTTTGAGAGTGTTTTTAGTCTTAATAGAAAATATGAATTCAATGTTGAACTTAAAACGTAAAATCATGAAACGCTTGTTTTTTACACTAGGCATAATTGCCGCCACGACGTTTGCTTCGATGGGACAGAGTGTGGTTGCGGGAACAGATTTTAGTCAGAAAGCCAAATATATGACGGCGGATGAGTGGAGACAGTGGGATTTCTCGACTATAAATAAATACGGAGCTGAAAGTGCGACAACACTAACGTCGGCGTTTAATTATGTTACAGATGGTGCTGACATCAAAAACGGCGAGGCGGTGTGGACAATAGTCCCCAATCCGTATCAATTGGACGGAGATGGAGAAATGTTTCCCGACATTGAAGATGATATGTACGTGTCTTCTATTAAAGGCAAGAGTGCAAATGCTAATTTGCTTTCATTTTCTGTGAGCGGATTGAAACCAGGTACGTCGTATTCTGTCACTATGAAAGTGTATTTGCTTTATACTACAAAAACGAATTCTTGGGATCAATCGTTAGGATTCTTGTTGGGCGTCCCCGATGATTATGGAAACATGAATGGGGCGACGAATTCGGGAACTCTCAATCCAACGGATGTCGGTGTGGAAAAAACTCTCACATTTAGCGGAACACTTGGTGCGGCACAGTCAACGGTTAATTTTGAATTACATTTGGGATATAACTTCGATTCTAATTCAATTTTTGGTATTTCCGACATTCAAATTTCTGGTACGATTAATCCGTTCGTTGTTTCTGGACAAGGCAAGGAAATGTGTCGTGGAGAACAAACTTTGCTTAGCCTCGACAAGGATTACGGAGAAAGTGCGAGCATTAAATGGGAAAAATCTTCAAATGGTTCTAATTGGTCGGTTGCTTCGTATAAATCAAGTTTGTACGACGAGGTGACTGCGTCGAAAATGTATTATCGTGCTACGGTTAATGGAGTAACAACACCATCATTGGAAGTTACGACTGTTACGTGCTGCGAAACTGTAGTTGATGGTCATACGGTATATTCTTCGCGTGAAACGGTCTATTTTGAGGATTTCGGACATTTTACGGGAGAACACGAATATGTTTCAACTGACGGAACAACAAGTACTACTCCGTCAAATTGGATTATGCATAGAAATGACTGCCCATTCTCAATGCCTTCAGGTGCGGGTTCTTTCGATGCAACGGGACAGGTAAACGATGGTTCGTATGCTGTTGTCGTTCCTACGAGTCAAGGTTACAAAACTGACTATTGGGCAACATGGATGACGGGT
>JAEEGL016395278.1_pt1 | contig 14780 bp, 5 predicted proteins | sample 9134231 | NCBI WGS metagenome assembly JAEEGL01 (sample SAMN16246548, study PRJNA631951) | gut metagenome | biome: gut microbiome; feature: rumen; material: fiber-attached | host: Bos | place: Iran: Karaj | collected 2018-10 | reverse complement strand
TGTTTGCCCATCGGGTAAAAAGTCAGGCTGTCGATATCTATATCGCGGTCCACACGTTTCAGGAACCTGCGCGCCGACCTCACCTCCTCCACAATAAAATGGCGGATGCCCAGAATAACTTCGCGATTATACGCCGGCAAAACACGTTCCTGAGGCGTGTCGCCCAATTCTACTGGAATAAGATAAAGTGCAGGGGACAAGGGGATGGGTAGAGTTTAGAGTTTAGAGTTTAGAGCTTAGAGTTTAGAGCTTAGAGTTTAGAGTTTAAGGGGGGTACGATTACTTCATGCTGAGGTACGCACTGATAGCATCTCTCACAATGGCATCGCGATTCATCTGCTGTCGCTGTTCGGGAGAATAGAATTCCTGATAAAGCGGGAAGTCGCTGCCCAGATACTTGTCCAGACTGATGCCGATCAGCGAGTCGGTGACAACGATGCTCTGGTTCAGACACGAAATCTGTGCGTAGATCTTTGGCGTGCGGAACGAGGGATCTTTCTTGCGCAACTCTTCGAACACCCGTTGGAAGTCACGCTCCAAATCGCTGACATCGCCATATTGGCGATGCACCTCATCCAACAGAATCTGCACCGTACTGTCGAGGAACACATAGCGCAACTTGCGCTCCACATCGGGGTCGCTCACCTGCCCCATCGCCAGCACATCCTCTATCAGCATTTTCGTCTGCTGTGGATACTCGGTATTCATTCGGTGCAGCGCCGTGCCGCTACCCAGCGACACATACTCGTCAAGCACATGGTCGAAGCGTTCGATGCGCACCTCTTCCACCACCGAATCCTCCACTACAAACAAACTCCACAGCCCGACACCGCAGGCCGCTATCAGTAGCATGATGAGGCAGAAAAGTATCCAACGCCGCTTCATAAAGTCTTTATCTTTGTTAAAAACTGACGCAAACTTTCTTTAAAATCGCTGCAAAGATAGCAAAAAGTTGTTTAACCGCCAAACAAAATGCTAAAAAAGTTAAATCCAAAGCCTCATTTATGTTAAAATCCCTCCATTACCCCATCCTTCGCCATCTTGGGATTTCAACATCCTACAAAGAAAGGAACACTGCAAGACTGCAATCTGCAATACAACAAATCACAACACCTTGCAGCGGATTATTCATCGTGGAAGGTACTCATTGAAGGTGTTGGTGAACATGTTGCCATAGTTCTCCACGTGTCTTAGCCTGAATATGGTTGACTCCCTTTAGACCTTGTTCTTTAACATTTGCCTACCCGTACGGATTTGGTTGACTGCCTCGTCTGAGTACAGTTGACTACTTCCACTGGAGAGGTTGTCTTCTTTCCTGAGTGGCCTGCACATCGCCACGAAGTTCAACAACGAGGCGCGCGCCTGGGCGTTATTCCCAGTCGTTCCATTCAACGGTGTTGGATTTGACGCGAGCTGCCTGGTTGCTGCCGCCACCATAGGTGATGTCAGCCGAACCACTATCAACGGTTTGTACTCGGCTCGCATCCAGCAACTGGCTCTCGATCTCTAACGCAACCACGACGGCGGTCGGATGGATATAAAGTTTTTTCATAATAAAGGGGCGTTTATTTGATTATGATTTTCTTTCCGTTATGGATGTAGATGCCACGAGGCAATTGTGGATTATGAATTGTGGATGGTGCATTGATCTTGCGGCCGCTGAGATCAAACCATGCGCCAGCCTTCTCCCCTCCATCATGGGAGGAGTCGGGAGTGAGTCTGTTGATGGCTGTGGCATCGTCATCGAAATTGAGGACGAAGCCCTTGATTCCAGGCGATGAGGGAGTGCCGACCTCGATTCCCTTCAATGAAAAATAGGCTCGGAAGGAATTGATAGTCATGCTTTCTGTGGGATAGTAGAGGGTGTTCTCGCCACCAAGATAGAGCTTGGTGTAGTCGTTCGCCGTGAGTGCTACGGGCGAGAAGCTGCCGATGAAATCTACGTAGATGGAGGTGATGTCGGTGGTGGCGCTGCTCACCGTCACGTTCATAAAAACGGGGTTTTCGAGATGACCTGCAATCGTAGTATTCCACTTGATGATATAGGGTTTTCCGGCTTCTATCGTGGTGGCATCGGTGAAGTCCAGCGTCAGGGTACCGGCGGAGAAAGAGCTGCTGCTGAGGGTCTTCACCTGGGCGCCGGCAATGGGTGAGTAGCCTTCTGCGCCGGCGGGAATGCTGAAGGGCAGGCAGAGGGTATTCCATCCGCCATCGGTGAAAAGGGTGCGGTCTTGGAGGAGGATGTTCTGACCTGTTCCTGCGGCGGCAGCTGAGGAAATCGCAGCGGCATTGTCAGCATTGTTGCTAAGTGCCCGGATTTCAGGAGTCAGGGGATTATATGTGGAGCCGTTGGCATAGAAGCAGCCTGCGATGGTGCCAGCGTTGTTGCCGACGAGGGGATAAGCCGTGATGGATTGTGAGACGGTTCCACCGCCAGCAGTTATTGTGCATCGGGTGAAGCAGTTCTTAACGTTGCCGCTGTTATTGCCCACAAGGCCGCCGATATGATTATCGGTCTCCGACGTGTAGAGGCTTCCCAGATTATAGCAGTTCTGAATGATACCCGTACTTGTGTTTTCTCCAACGATGCCGCCCACGTAGGCAACAGGATGGTTGCCCTTCACTTCAGCAGCGTTTGCACAGCCGGTGATGGTGCCGTTGTTGATTCCTGCGATGCCTCCGATGGAGCAGCTTGCCGTCGGGTTCTGGACGCCGATATAGGGGCCGCTGGTGATGATGACATCCTTCACGGTTCCACCCACGCCTATCTGTCCGAAGAGGCCGGCGACATTGCCTGTCTCACTGCCATCGACATAGACATCAAGATTGGAGATGATATTGCCTCCACCGTTGAAAGTGCCTATGAACGGATATGTTATCGTGCCGATAGGTATCCAATAATGGCCTGACAGGTCGAGATCTTCGCTTAGTGTGATGGTGTAGTCCCTGTAGGTGCCATTTATATAAACATTGTAGGCCAATAAGGCCAGCTCGGCAGCATTGGTAATGGTGATTGTCTTCTCTCCCACGTTTATGCTGGAAAATGATGCGGCCTTATAATCTGTCCAGTTGCCAGGTGTCTCGGCCTTGACCATCAAGCCAACGGCCAACGCCAGAACGATAAATAGTTGTCTCTTCATTCTAAGGTGTATGTGTTATGTATTATTCATTGATGAAGCAGGGGCGATAGAAGCCGGTGTCGCCGGTGGGGGCGACAGAGGCGTTGAAGGTGGCCCAGTTGTTGATGGTGTAGATGCGATGGAGCTGGTCGCAGTAGTAGTGGAGGCTGATGGTCTGGTCGCTGCCGTCTCCTGCTATGTGGAGGGGATAGTAAATGACGCCACCTGTGTTCTGCGGCTCGGCTACGGCACGCACCTCTCCGCCGATTTTAGCACACATCAGGTCAGCGCTGGACTGGTAGGCGGCGAGGGTGTCGCCCAGCTGCACCTGCACTGCCATGCGGTATTCGAAGAGGGAGTAGTTGGGAGCCGTCCAGGTGGTGGGGCGGCTGTCGTTGCCCGGCTGCAAGGTGGAGGTGGCTTCGGGTTCCGTGTCCTCGTTGTCTTTGCTGCAGCTCACCAGGGAAAGGGTGAGGAAAAGGAGAAGAAGAAAAGCCCACCCCCAAGAGCCCACCCCCAACCCCTCCCCGGGGAGGGGAGATGGGGCGGAGGGGAGATGGGAGTGAAGGGAGAGGGAGGGGAGAAGGTTTCTTTGAAAAATAGTTTTCATATTGCGCATTTAATGATTTTAGGAGATGAGGTTACTTCACGATTACTTTCTGGCCACGATGGATGTACACACCCTTTGGCACCTTACGATTGGCCGAGCGATTGTTTCCGATCTTACGGCCACTGAGGTCGTACCAGCCGTCGGCTTCGAGGCTGTCGGCGGTGATGAAGCTGATGGCGGTGGGCTGGTCGGGCGTACCGAGGGCGGCATCCGGCGCGTAGCTGATTTCGGATCGTGTGGTCACGCCCAGGAGCTCATCGTCGCGCTCAACGGTGAAGGTGAGCTGAGGTGCGGCGGTGGAGGTATGGTGCGTGTCGCCCACATTCAGGTAGAACACGCCCTGCTCATCAGCCTCGCTGACACCACACACTTCGCCATCGCGATAGGCTGTGAGGCGGTCGCCGGGCTGTATGTCGATGCCGAGTGCCTGGGCCACAACGGTCATGCTGGTGCCGCTGTTGTTGATGAAGGCAGGTGCATGGCGGGGTGCTTCGTTGCTGCCGTCGTAGCGCGAGCCGAAAAAGTATTCAGGATAGAAGAAGGAGGTCTCGTTGTCGGCATTGCGCTTGAGCATGTAGCCCTCGCCCACTCGCAGGTACTTCAGCGTTCCCTTCCAGCTCTTGTTGCCGGAGGCGTCCACAGAGAGCACGGCGAACTCGCTCTGGCTCTTGAGGATGTCGCCAGCCGAGGCCTCGTCGGTGTAATCAGCCATAGCGGTGCCAATGGGCAGATTCAGTTCCGAGATGTATCCGATACGGTTCCAGCCATTCTTCACCGTGATGGGAGCGGGATCTGCGATAAAGCCGGAGACGTAGGCCAATTTGTCGCTGTTGGAGTAGAAGCGGTACATCAGGGTGGGTTCGAGTTCTATCTCCCTGTCGCCATAGTCCCAGAGGTTGAGGATCTGGGCGCGGTTGTTGGGATTAGCCACGGACTTATAGGTAAGCAGGAGTTGTTCGCCTTCGGCGTTCTCGATTTCCAGAGCATCACCTGCTTCCCATTTCGTGGCGTTGTTCAGTATTTTCTTGACCGTATTCTCCTGTGTGTACACATTGAAGGATACCCAGTTCCAGCCCCTCTTCAGCGGGATGGCCTGCACCACAGAGTTGTTGGCGTTGAAGACGACGGGGTCGGAGGTGGAGCCGACGACGGTGTCCTTCTTGAAGGTGAAGTAGTTCTCATCGACATTCTGTGGTAGGACTTTATGGATGGTTCCTGTCGAAGCGTCGAAGAACTCGAAGAACAATTCTATCGGCGAGCGGTCCATATTATAGACATTGAGGTAGAACAGGCCTTCGTTGCTCGCTCCTGTCGTAGAGGCATCCACGTGGGCCACACCCAAGAGGCGGTGTTCGCTGTTGAAGACTGCCAGCAGGTCGTCGGCATCGTGTGCCACGTTCTCGTTGATTTCCACTCGTCCGATAATGCTCATGGAGTTATTCGCCTTGTGCAGCAGGTCGTCCACGGCCCAGTCAGGTCTCTCGCCACGCACCTTGATATTCAGTGGCAGCGGCTCGCTCATCCCATCTTCGCCAGCGAGGTAGATGGTTTCGTCGAAGTCGCCCATATTGATAGATGGCGACACGGTGAAGGTGATGACCTGTTCGCCCAGGGCACCCACGACGCCCTCGTACTGCGAAGCGGTGATCCACACGGGCAGTCCCTGCAGGGTGAATCGCTTGCTCCTGCCGCTCAGGTTCTGCACGGTGGCTTCGAAGGTGTATTCATCGCCGTAGTAGACATTCAGGTTGAGCTGCTTGGCCGTCCAGCGCAGCGGGTTGCGATAGACATAAAGGTCCATCGTCACGGGCGAAGCCATCGTATTGCCGTTTAGGTCGGTTACGTCCTTGACGGTCACCATAACGTTGGTTTTCTCGATCTGGTAGTCGGGCAGGTCGAGGTTGATGAGCAGGTCCTTGCCGTCGGCCACGAAGCTGTAGGGGATGTTCTCCAGCGTGGCCAGTCCTCGCATGGGCGCATAGTTGGTCTTGTCGGCCAGACGGTCTACGACTTCCTGTGCGATGAGTGTATCGCGCTGGGTGGTCAGCTCGCCCGTAGTGTTGTCGCGGTAGCGTTTCAGACTGATACCAGTGGGCATGAGGTACAGCTGGTTGTTCTGCTGCAGTTCGTTGCGTCCGAAGTTCAGGTAGGCCATCAGTCCCAGTTCCTCGCCGGTGGGAGTCATGGCGGCCGTTGACTTGAGGATGTTCTCGGTCAGCGCCATCTCATACATGCAGATCTCGTCGATATGTCCATTGATGGGCTGCACCACCTGTGCATCGCTGAGGTAGGTGGCTCCGGCGGCAAGGTAGCTGCCCTGGATGCCTCCGAGGGAATCCAAAGCAAAGGTCTTCTTCAGCGCTCGGTCCACATAGAGATTACCCACGTTGCGCGAGCGGCTTACGGTCAGTGCCGCGTGGTGCCAGGCGCCGTTGCTCACGAAGGTGCTGGTGGGCAGTTCGCGTCCGCCCAGCCACAGCAGCAACTTGCCTTCTTGCACGCCGAAGTTGAAGTGGTTCTTCGCGTCGGCTTCGGTCTGTGCCAGTCCGTTGCTGAGCAGCGTTCCTTCGGCGTCTGTGGTGCGGAACCAGAACATCAGCGTGTAGTCCTGATAGCTGGAGCGGCTGAACTTCTGTTGTTCGATGCGGAAGCCGCGGCTGCCATCGAGTTTCATGCCGATGCCGTCAGGTACCTTCCAGGCAGCTGTCGGGGAAGACAGCGAGAGGTCGCCACCGCTGGATACGCGATTGTAGCTGTAGACGCCCTGTCCCTCGTTCAGCGGGAAGTTGTCCATCAGTCCCAGTTCATAGCCCGTCAGTCGTTTCTTGCCATATTCATTCATCTCGCCGAGACTCAGGGCGCGGTTCCAGAGGCGGAATTCAAGCATTTCGCCTTCGTAGTTGCTGCACACCCACTTTTCGTTCTCATATTGGTTGTAACCCAGGGCGTAGTAACCTGTGCCGCCATAGAGTCCTTTGTGCTTGAAGGTTCCCAGATTGCGGGTGCCATCGTAGAAGGAGACCTTGGTGACCTTCGCGTTCATATCGGTTTCCAGCACGAATGCCACCTGCCGCAGGCCATTGAAGTCGATAGGCTCGGAAACGATGATATCGTCCACGAAGACTGCCGACAGGCGCCAATCCGCAGTGACGCCCAGCTCCAGGAATTGCTCATCATCGCCGTGGCTGAAGAGGGTCATGTTCTTTCCCGAGCGGTCGGGGCTGATCATCATCTCGACGGTGAACGACTTTCCTGCCAAATTGCGGCTGCCCATGGACAGGGCCCCGCATTCGCCGTCGAAGCGCAGGTCGGTGGAGAGCGAGATATTGTTGGAATTGGTCTGACCTAACACCTGGAAGTTGTTCAGGCCCCGCAAGTAGTTGCCGGCAATGGGTTCGGAGAAGCGCATGAGGATGTCGTCGCCGATGCCCAGGATGCCGTCCTCGGGCTTGGGAGTGCCGAAGAGCTGCGGGCGGCGTGTGTCCTTCACGCCCGTCAAGATATTCGACGAGCGGGTGATGAAACCGTTGCCGAGACGGCAATAGTTCACGGCGCGCAAGTCGTACTGCTGCTCTATCGGGTCGGCCTCGCCCCAGAAGGTGGCCATGATCTTGCCGTCGTCCTCGATGAGCTTGCACTCGCCCGTGGCCTTTGCCATCAGCAGCGAATCCTTATAATAGGAGCAGACGTTGACCCACTCCTTGTCGCCCTGCGTCGAGAGTTTGTATTGCAGTTCGATGTGGTCGAAGTTGCGGTAGTTCACATCGAAGCCATCGATGCGCACTGGCATGTAGTACTGCTGGCGGTCGCTATCATATTGTGATTCGGTGTTCACCACCCACTTGTCGCCCGGCAGCGAGATATTCACCTTGCCGGCCACAGGCACGAAGTGAGCCGAGAAAGTGCAGGTCCACCAGCGATTCACATCCAGCGGGTCTTTGATGCCGAGTTGGAGGTCCTCGTAATCATAGTCTGTACCAGGATAAACCTCTAACGTTTTTGTTACTACTTCATTAGGGTTGATGAGGAGACTCAATCCACCGCCAGCCATCGGATGACCGTCCACGTACACCCGGGCTCCCTTGGGATTCGAAGTGGGATCAAGGAATATCAGGAAAGGATTGGTTTTTGTGGCCTGTGCTGGGACTTCGCTCTCGTTGACAAAGTGGAGGGTGAAGCGCGCAGGCTCGTCGTAGGGTACATTGCTCACAGATGCCTGCTCCACCCAAATGCGTGGACGATCGATTTCGATGGTCTTGGCATCGAGCAACGTTCCTGCGCAATAGTACTTCGTCTTACGTTCGTCCTCGTAAGGTTCACAGGTGGCGCCGCCACGGGTTCGATAGACGAAGCTGCGATACTGGGTGGGTGCTCCATTGGAGTTGACGTAGTCGATGCTGGCGGCACCCACCGAGCCATAGCCTGCCTTTCCCTTCACATAGTCGAGATATTCTTTTGTAGGCATCTGGAAGAACATCTGATCTATTTCATCGTCGGAATAACCGGCTTCCTTCATCGCATCAATCCGCTCTTTCAGTTCCTTATCAGATATCTTTGTGCGATACACGTCAACCAAAAGGTTCGACCTGTTGGACAGTCCCAATGTGAAGCCAATCTTCTTGGACTGGCTTTCGTTCTTTCCGAAGTTGTAGTTATAATCGAGGGCGACGATGGGTTGCCATTTTAACGTCACCTCCGTACCAAACATCTTAATGTCCATAGTGGCAATATTCCCAGACCCGTCTCCATTGAATCTTGAGGTGCTCGTTTCGCTCGCCTTGGATAAGTCGAAACCACCGAAATTCATGGAGGTACCTGTCGTTCCCGTAAAAAATGGCAATATCCAATATCGGCTCTGCGCGTCACTCACACCAAACGATTCACTGTACGAGATGCTGGAGCGGCCGTCGACGTCATAAGTCTTCACCAGGTCTGAGGCCTCCAGTTTTTCCTTCTCATTTAAGGCCAAGAATTGTATCCATGTGCGGATGTGCTCGTTATATATCGCTATGGAGTCTGTATAGTCCTTTCCTGCAGGGTTGAATGGCGTGTAGTTACCTTCGATGCCGAAAGACTGGTCGGTGTTTGGCAGTTTACTCACATAGACGGCACTTCCTGTGGAGTTGGCTATACTCTGTGCTGTAACAGAATCTGTTTCCATACTGAGCAAACGAGCATTACGCAAGTTCAGTAGTTCGGGAATGAGTTCTTTCTCGATGTATTTCGCCGAGTGGACAAAGGTGCTTTTCAGTTGCGAGGTGACCGAATACACCTCATCGCGCACCAGATATACCTTACTACCCTTGCTGTCCACGCCCTCGGCCAGTACCTTCATGGTGCCCTGTGGCACTTTGTATTCGAGTTCTCCAATATTGAAGGAACCGCCCTCGTGGGTTTTCAGACGCTGATAGGTGCTGTCGCTGATGGCGCGTACGGCAATGGCATCCTCCACTATGGCGTTTTGTGTCATACCAATAAACACATCGGCATCTCGACCCACGTTGTTGGTGCCAGAAGAGGTGCTGATTCGTTCTGTGGTCTCAAAGGTATAGCCATACTGCCACGAGTTGTAGTAGGTGGAAACGAAGTTTTGGCTATAGATCAGTTTATTGCTGACGCTGCTGATTTCACCTATCGAGGCGCCGCTTCCCTGGCCAGCCCATGTCCCTTTGAACATATTGCTTCCGCCGGAGCCTTTGCCAAAGTCTAACTTGACGCCGAGTTGCGCCTTGACATTCTGCGAGAAGGTGTAGTTCAGTTTCGTGCCGCTCTCGATATAAGCACTGGAGCTGGCACCTGGCGGGTCGCGCAGGATATCAATGAGGAAGGTGCCGCCGTCTGCCACCACACGCCGGCCCTGACTCTTGGCCTTCGAAGCCATCACGTAGCCACGGATTGGTTTGCCGTCCATAGGCAGCACGTCGTAGTAGGTACCATCGTAGAGCAGGGTCATCGTCATCGTCTTCAGCGCCATATCGTCTTCGTTGGTGAAGGTCAGGTTCTGCGGCGTGAAACGGTAGACGGCCTCGCCCACGGAGTCGAGTTGGATGGTCTCCGTCTTGTCTGCGGCAATCAGGGCATTGTGTATGGTCACCTCACCGCCTGGCAGGTGTACGATATCTGGCATTGAAGTGCGTGAGTTGTTGTTCTTATAGTATTTCTCCACGGCCGAGAGCGTCATGATGACAGAACTTCCCGCCATGAACACGGGATGTCCGAAGCTGTATCCCGCGTTTGCGTTCCACAGTTCTATCTTACATTCCTTGCCTGTATTGTCCAGCTCCGTGTAGGACTTGATGCCCATATAATTCTCGCCCAACATATTGTACTGCGCGATATCCAGCGTGGGTGCGCTGTGGTAGATGCGTGAGTAGGTGACGGTGTCCTGGTCGATATATCCTGAGAGGTCGAGTGTCTCACCCACCTTGCCGGCCTGGAACAGGGTTGGATAGCCTTCGGCGTAGATTTCTGTCACCTTGTATCTCACGGGCAGCATCGGCACATAATATTCGCCCGTCACGGGGCTGGGCTTGACGACCAGCCGGTGGCGATAGGTGTCCATGTGGCAGGTGTCCAGATCGTTGATGCCGAAGGTGTAGTCGGTGTGCCGCTCGGTGATGCTGGCATTCAGCTGGTCGCGCACCAGATAGGAGGCGTTGTCGCCCTCCAACTGCATAACGATGGTCAGCGAGTCGCCCAGATTGTTCACCGAAGACAGCTTGCCGTAGGGTTTGCCGCCCTGTACGTCGCCGCCCACGACACGTCCTTGCAGCATCACACGCGTCTGATCCCAGAAGACATAATCGTGTACGCTCTTCTGCCAGCTGACGTCCGATTTCCCCTTCTCGTCGAGGTAGAATCCCTGGTCCAGGAAAACGTGACCGTCCTTGACCACGCGGATGGTGTGCTGCCCCTGCGGAACGCTGATACTGAACCGGCCCTGTGAGTCGGTGATAACGGGCTTGCCGGAACCGTTGTGGACAATCTGTCCGTCGCGCTCGAACTGAGCTCCGATGACCGGCACACTGGTGCCGTGGTACATCACGCTACCCGAGAGCAGGTAGTAGGAATCCATCACCAGCAGCGCCTTGGTGTCCAGGTTGCTGTCTTCATTGAAGCTGGCGGTGTATTCCGTGATAGTGCCCTCATCACCTTTCCGCTCGGCGGTGATCTTGTAGCTGCCCTGGCCCACATAAACCAGGCTGTCGATGATGAAGAAGCCCGTCTCGTCGGTGTATGCCGAACGCACTTTGCCGCCGTCGAACTGAGGCTCGGCAGTCACCTTGCGACCGGCGAGGGCAGTTCCATCACGCAGGCGCAGGTAGCCGCGAACCATACCCGTTGGCTTGCACCATCCATCTACGGTGGCAACGCTGACGTGGCGGCCTTCGCAGTCGTTCACGCCCTCCACCTTATATGTATATACGTGCTGCGGTTGGGGTGTCCGGTCGACATAGGAGGTCATGGTGTAGGCCTTCTCCAGCGTATCTACCTTCTGCGTGGCCTTGTCCGTGCGGGTGATACGGAAGAAGTCGCCCGCGCCTTTCACCTTCCACTCGAGACCTACGGTGGACTGTTCGGTCTTGGCCATGAGGGTGTCGATCTTCACGTTGTTGTCAAACTCGTAGCGCGCTGCCTCACCCGTCTCCGCCTTTGTGGCCTTGATGCCGACGGTGTCGATAGGAGTGAGTTGCGATCCTGCCTGCTCCACGACAAAGCGGAAGTCATGATCCACACACGAGCTCACCAGCTCATAATGCTGCAGCACACCACTGGCCCGCTCGTCTTCGCTCAGCTCGCGGCGCTCGGTGTAGCGCACCTCTCCGCCTACGGACTTGTCGGTGTAGAGCACCAGCTTGGCACTCTTGTCCCAGAGGGTGGTGGAGTAATCTATTTCCGTGGAACGGTGCATGACGGGCAACATCGTGTTGCCCTGCTGCTGCCACTGATTCTTGTTGTCGCCCTGATTCAGCAGCGTGTCCAGGACTGCCACCTCCATGTCGTAGGCGCTGATTCCCTGTCCCATTTCCGTTGTTGTCTGCAGGGGAACTGCCAGCTGGCCCCAGCTCACCCATTGGCTGCCCAGCTTTGCCACCAGCTGCGCACCCGTCAGAGCACCCACCTTGTTGCACTCACCCCAGTCGTGCGTATTCCAGTTGTTGGTGCCTCCATAAACAAGACCTCCTCCCGAGGCATTATAGTTCATGCCGGCGTGGTTGATATTGGTGTAGGTGCCGTTCTCCATGTTGTTCTCCACCACATTCGAGGTACCGCCGTCTTCCCATCCTAAGATGGCTCCGGCGTAGCTGTTGCTGTTGTAGGTCTTGGCTTCGATGAAACCGTCGAAGAGGCAGTTCCTGATGTAGTTCTTCACCTTATGACCGTGACCGAGGATACCGCCGGAATGGGTTTTGGTGGTAAAGACGCGCACCGACACATGGCAGTTCTCAACTCTCAGCGTGGAGCCTTCAGACGAGCCTACCAGTCCCGATGCATGCATTGCGCCGCTAACCTGACCAACCACGTTGAGATTGCGGATAACGGCATCTTTCGTATGACTGAACGGAGCAATAAAATCCTTGTCAAGGCTATTAATACTCACACCCAGCGTATGACCGTTGCCCTCAAAGGTGCCTCTGAAGGGAATATTGCTCCGATATCCGACCGAATAGATCACATTGAAGTCATTGGCCATGATGGCATTGACATCGCTGTTACCATTGGCAGACATGACCTTGCTGATGAAGGTGTTCCAGTCGGCGGCGTTGCGCAGAACCAGGTATTCCTTGCCGTCGATGGTTGTCGTCTCTGTGCCATCCAGCGAAGTGGTGAAATAGCAGTTGGTAATCCTATTCTGGTCCCCAGGAGCACGTGAGAACGTCTGGCAACTGGTCAGGTTGGCGGACAACTGGACGTTGTCGGGGCGGAAGAGGCAATTTTCCATCACCACCGTTCCGCCAACGCCCACGAAACCGCCCGTGCTGTGGCTTTTTGCGCCAACGAGCTGGCCGTCGAAGAGACTGTTCTTTATGCTCACACTGCCATTCACGTAGGCAGCGAAGCCGCCGTTGGAGGCGTCGCCGTCAATGGTGCTGCCCACTAAGGCCGAGACGCGGCAGTTGCTGACGGTCAGGTTTGCACCCCTAAGAACATTTCCGGCCAAGCCAGCCGCAAACTTCCTCTTCGAAACAATCTTACCTGCCACGTGCAGATTCTGGATCGTGGCAAAAGCCACCTTCCTGAAGGGAGCCGCATATTCGACATAAACCGTGTCGTAGCAGACAGTAAGCGTGTGTCCGTTACCGTCAAAGGTGCCTCCATACCCTCGATTATTACCGAAATCACCCACGCTCGACAGGCTCTTGCCGATATCGATATCGGCCACCATGATGGCATTCAGGTTCGTGTTTCCGGCATTCACCTTGCTGGCAAAGGCCTCCCAGTCCGCAGCCGTGCGAAGGATGAAGCGCCCCTGCTTGTCGTACTCCGGTCCGCCGAAAGCGAAGGAGAAGTTGGCCTCGTGCCTGTTTTCGTTCCAGGCACCCCGGCTGACCTTAGCCTCCGACAAGGCCGGCAGACACAGCGTGAAGGGCAGCGAGACCTGGGCAAAGGTGCCCGTCTTCCAGTCCCACACGGCCGTTGAGGATCGGCGCACACGGTAATAGACAGGCTTTCCCTCGTAGTTGTCAATCATCGAATTATCGGTGCAGGTGTACTCATCGTCGGAGCTCAGGAACGTCAGTTGGTCAATGCTCTGCCATTGCGTCGTGGCTTCCGGAGCCCCCGAGGTGTTGCGCTGGATATCCCAGGTGTCGCTGGACAAGATGTCGTTCCACCCGCTGTTCTTGCAGCGCCATTTCAGCACCACCTTGCCGTCGGCCTGTAGTTCGGCGGTGAGACCGTAGGGCTGGTGCAGCGTGGGGATGATTATCGAGTCCGAGTGGGAGATGCGCGCCTTCCCCTCCGTGTCCAGATAATGGGCTTCGAGGCTGAAGTCCTTGTAGCACCTGTCGGCATCCAAATAGACGAACCCCGACATCTCCGGCTCCAGGGCTTTCGACACCTTTGTTTCCGTCTGCCCGTTCACCTCCGAGTAGTGGGCGGTGAGGCTGGTGACTTCGCTGGCAGCCATACTATAGATAATCATGGTCTGTCCGGCATGAGCCGCGTCGTAGCCCAGCATCGGTTCCATCACGGTAGGTTTAATCTGATCCGGTATGGCCGGAAAGGTAATCTTGGTGGGCGAAATGCTGATATCCGTGTCCTTCTCGCCCGTGATATTGTCGCCATTACCCTTCTTGTGCAGCGACCACGAGATGGTGAGCTCCATGCCGCGCATCTTGGCCGGCACCGTCCACAGCACCGTAACCTTGAATACATCCGACGAACTCGACACCCTGCAGTTCTGCAGATCCGAGCTCACCGTCACATCGGAGTTGTTTCCCGGGGTAAGGGTCATAGCGCCGTCCACACCCTTCTGGTAGTGAAGCAGGGGATTGGCTCCGGACTTTTCTTCTGAATAATAATACAGCAGGGTCTGCTTGATGCCGCCGGCGGGGGTGACATAGATGTAACCTTTGTCAATCCAGCCGTCGTAGCCAGCCTCGTCATAGATAGGCATCTGAATTTGCAGCTGATCCATGCCAGCCATCATTACCATGTAGTTACTCGACGTCTCGGTGCCATCGGCCATCGCCGTCTGCGTCGCCAACAACATCAGCACCGTCATCCATACGGTTCTGAGCCGCTGGGCGGGGAAAAAATTATTCATTAACCACATAAAATCCAATGTTTATAAGTTATTTTGAGGGCAAACATACAAATTTATCCTTAAAACTCACCAAAAACTCCTAAAAATCTACAAAAAACTTCCTCACACCCCCATTTTTGCCACTTTCCCTCCCCCTTTTCACCTCTCCCCCACCCCTATTTTCCCTCTTTTCACTCCTCTCTTACGTGCGCATGTACATAATTAATATAATGACGAGACGTATATACGTAAAGCGCCACACATATATACATAAATGTACGCACGTATATATGTAAAGGCC
>JAEEGL015881683.1_pt1 | contig 14780 bp, 11 predicted proteins | sample 9134231 | NCBI WGS metagenome assembly JAEEGL01 (sample SAMN16246548, study PRJNA631951) | gut metagenome | biome: gut microbiome; feature: rumen; material: fiber-attached | host: Bos | place: Iran: Karaj | collected 2018-10 | reverse complement strand
CCCATTGTAACAGCACCGTTAATCATGAACTTCATGTTACCTGTACCTGAAGCTTCCTTACCTGCAATTGAGATTTGTTCAGAAACATCACTTGCTGGCATAACGATTTCAGCTAAAGAAACTCTATAGTTCTCTAGGAATACAACTTTAATCTTACCCTTAATGTCTGGGTCATTATTGATTTGTTCACCAAGGCACCAAATTAATTTGATGATTTGCTTAGCCATGTAATAACTTGGAGCAGCCTTAGCACCAAAGATAAATGTTCTTGGGTTAATATTTAGATCTGGGTTTTCCTTTAATCTATAATATAAATCAATAATATGAAGAGCATTTAGAAGTTGTCTCTTATATTCATGTAATCTCTTAACTTGAACATCGAAGATAGAGTTAGGATCAACATCTACGCCATTGTTTTCCTTAATATACTTAGCAAGAGCAACCTTATTAGCCTTCTTTACTTCCATAATCTTATCAAGAACTTCTTTCTTAGCTTGGAATTCTGCTAACTTCTTTAATTCGTTAGCATCCTTTAAGAATCCGTCACCAATTAAAGTTTCGATGTAGTTGCTAAGACCTGGGTTAGACATTGTTAACCATCTTCTATAAGTGATACCGTTTGTTACATTTGTAAACTTAAGTGGATGCATCTTGTAATAATCATGGAATACATCGTCCTTTAAGATTTGTGAGTGTAATGCTGATACGCCGTTAATTGTATGAGATGCAGCTAAGCATAGGTTAGCCATCTTGATTTGACCATAAGAGATGATTGCATTATATGAAACCTTGTTCCAATCGTTTGGATAGAATTCCCAAAGTTCAGCACAGAATCTTTGGTTGATTTCACAAACGATTTGATAGATTCTTGGAAGTAATTGCTTGAATAATTCTTCAGGCCATTTTTCCAAAGCTTCTGCCATAACTGTGTGGTTTGTATATGCAACAGTTCTTGTAACGATATCCCAAGCCTTTTCCCATGAATAACCATATTCATCAAGAAGTAATCTCATCATTTCAGGAATACATAATGTTGGGTGTGTATCGTTAATATGGATCGCTACCTTATCTGGTAGAGTATCTAAGTTACCATAATCTCTAATGTGTTTCTTGAAGATAGATTGAATTGAAGCAGATACAAAGAAGTATTGTTGCTTTAATCTTAATTGCTTACCTTCAATATGGTGGTCTGCTGGGTATAATACCTTACAAATACTTTCAGCTAAAGCCTTTTGCTCTAATGACTTTAAGTATTGACCTTGAGAGAATAATTGCATATCGAAATCGTTTGGAGCCTTAGCAGTCCAAAGTCTTAACTTATTAACTGCACCAACATGGTAACCAGAGATGTTCATATCATATGGAACAGCGTCTACTTCGTAGCAGTTAACTTGGTCGATATATAATCTTCCATCTTCCCATCTTTCCTTAAGTTGTCCACCAAACTTAACTCTGAATGTATCTTCTTCACGTGGTGATAACCAAACTTCACCATTTTGTAGCCAATCATCTGGCAATTCTAATTGCCAACCTTCGCTAATCTTTTGTTTAAAGATACCATAATCGTACTTAATTGAGAAACCTGAAGCTACATAGTCAAGGTTTGTTAATGATTCCATATAAGCAGCAGCAAGTCTACCTAAACCACCATTACCCAAACCAGCATCTGGCTCAATATCGCACATTTCTTCTAAGCTTGTACCAAGTTCTTTACATACTTCTTCAAATTCTTCTGTTAAACCTAAATTGAATAAATGATTCTTTAAAGATTTACCCAATAAGAATTCCATTGACATGTAATATACTTGCTTAGTTTCTTGTTGAATTCTTCTACCCTTAAAAGCAAGTCTCTTTTCTGTTAAAATATCTCTAACAGTAAGACAGATAGCTTTGTATAGTTGATGTTTAGAAACCATTGTATAAGGCTTTCCAAAATATCTTTGACACTTACCTTCAACTATTTCTACAAGCTCTTTCGCACTAAGTTTTTCCATTAAAAAATCCTACCTTTCTCTTAATTTTTTCCCCACTTAAAATAAAGGTCTACATATAGTTATTGTTTTATTTCGTTATATAGTTTGATATATTGATCAGCGATATTTGACCAACCAAAATCTTTGGCCATACCGTTTTGAACAACTTTCTTCCATTCATCTTTATAGTCTCTATAAAGACCAACAGCTCTTTCTATCGCATATAGCATATCACTTGCGTTATATGTTAAGAAAGTAAATCCATCACCTTTTCCTGTTTCATGGTTATATGCTTCAACAGTATCTCTTAAACCACCAGTTAATCTAACGATAGGTACAGATGCGTAGCGCATTGCTATCATTTGAGATAATCCGCATGGTTCAAACTTGGATGGCATTAAGAACATATCTGATGCGCCATATATCTTACTTGCCATATCAGATGAGAAGTTAACGATAGCTCTAAGTTTTCCTGGATATCTGTTTTGCATATCCTTTAAGATATTTTCATATTTCCAATCACCAGTACCAAGAACAACCATTTGAACATTCATATCTAGGATTCTTTCCATAACGGCTGTAACTAAATCAATACCCTTTTGATGAGTTAATCTACCTACCATACCAATCATTGGAACTGATTCATCTACAGGAAGTCCTAATAATGATTGTAATCCTACCTTATTTAATTTCTTGTTTTCAAATACAGTCTTTGCATCATAATTTGCAAATAAAGACTTATCTGTAGCAGGATTATTCTTTTCTAAATCGATACCATTTAAAATACCAGATAACTTATACTTTCTAGCATTTAAGATATCTTGCATTCCGTAACCATAATATGGGTCTAGAATTTCATTTGCATAAGATGGAGATACAGTTGTAACTCTACTTGCACTTTCAATACCACCCTTCATATAGTTAACACATCCACCATATCTTACTAATAGAGATTGATCATAATTTAATCCTAGGATATCTCCAATTAGACCATCACCATATTGGCCTTGGAATTCGATATTATGAATTGTATAAACTGTTTGAGCCTTCTTACAGAACTCATCGTTTCTATAATAGCAATCTAAGAATACTGGAACTAAAGCTGTATGCCAATCATTTGCATGGATGATGTCTGGCTTAAAACCAATAATCTTTAATGATTCCAAAATAGCTTTGCTAAAGAATGCAAATCTTTCACCATCATCATAGTGGCCATACAATCCATGTCTCTTGAAATAGAATTCATTATCAATAAAGTAATATGTAACTCCTTGATAATTACATGTGAATACACCACAGTATTGGCTTCTCCAAGATAATTGAACATAGCAATTACCTAAGAATCTCATGTTATTCTTAAATTCTTGAGGAATACCAAGATATAAAGGAATCATAACTCTAGCGTCTACACCTTTTTCAACAAGCGCCTTTGGTAAAGCACCAGCAACGTCAGCAAGACCGCCAGTCTTAATAAATGGATTAGCTTCTCCTGCAACAAATAAAACTTTTAACTTTTCGTCTTTCTTTGCAGCAACAGGAGTTTCCACCTTTACTTCCTTCTTTGGTTCTTCCTTAACAACTTCTTTTACTTCAACTTTTTGTTCAACAACAGGTTTTACTTCAGGAGCAACCTTCTTTTCTTCAACAACCTTCTTAGGAGTTGGAGCCTTCTTTGGGGCAGCTTTTGGTGCAGCCTTTGGTGCTTGTGCTTTTGGTGCAGCTTTTGGAGCTGCCTTAGGAGCTTCTTTCTTTTCAGCTACCTTTTTAGTATTTGTTTTCTTTGTTTCAGCCATAGTTAAACCCTCCTCCTTAACAGATTAAACTGTCTTGTTCTTTGCAATTACCTCTGGATAAAGCTCTGAACCACTCATATTTCTATCTTCAGATACAACTACGTTCTTATCTGTAATGATATAGTTTAATGTAGAGTTTTTCATAACACGGCCATTTTCCATGATAATTGAATTTTTAATAACAGCTCCTTCCTCAACGACAACGCCACGGAATAAAATACTGTTTTCAACTACACCGTTGATATCACAACCATCGGCGATTAATGAATTTTTAATTTCTGCTTTATCTCTATATCTTGTTGGAACACTATCCTTAACCTTTGTATAAATCTTACCAGCTGGACCTGCGAATAATGATTCTCTTGTATCGAAATCAAGAACCGCCATACTTTCGTTGTAGTATGTCTTAATATCGTCGATAATCGCACAATGTTGTTTAATATGGTAAGAATAAATATTTAAGTCGTTAACCTTTTGTTGAATGATATTCTTTTCAAAGTCAATAAAGCCTCTTTCAAAGTTATCTACAACTAAGTCAACTAACAAATCTCTCTTCATTAAATATACATTTACACCAACTTCTGCAAGTTCATCAGAAGCCTTTTGTGTAATTCTTGTATCTACAACCTTGCCGTCCTTATTAACATCAAGAATTAATCTCTTTGATGATGTTGGCTTTGTTGTATATGAAAGTATTGTAATATCTGCACCACTCTTAATGTGTTGATCATATACTTCATCAAAATCAATACTTGCAATGACATTTGAATTTGTTACAATAACATATTCTTCTGGAGCTTTTTCAATAAATTCTAGAATTCCATATAAAGCTTCAATCTTACCCTTAAAGATATTTCTTGTTGTGTTTGAAGCATATGGAGGGAATACTACGATACCACCATTCTTTCTGTTTAAATCCCAATCACGACCCATTCTGATGTGGTCCATTAATGATGAGTAATTTGATTTTGTAATAATACCGATTGATGTAATTTGAGCATTTACTAAATTTGACAACGTAAAGTCTATGCATCTATATCTTGCACAGAATGGAAGAGATGCAGTAGTTCTATGTAATGCTAAATTATCTAATTTTGTTTCTTGATCACTTGCGAATATAACGCTAAACATATTATTCATAACAGCACCTCCTAGTCAACCATAGCCTTAACTGGCACAACTTGATTATCAGCAACTTTTGCTTTTGGTCCAACAACTGTAATTTGCCAATCTGGACCTTGTTGAGTATCGCCAACCTTAGCGTTCTTACCAACGACAGCATCAGTACCTACGATAGAGTACTTAACAACAGCACCCTCAAGAATTTGAGCATTAGGCATAATGTTACAATTCTCAACAACTGCACCCTTTGCTACTACAACACCAGAAGAGATAACTGAATTAATAACCGTTCCTTCAATTTCGCAACCTTCTGTTACTAATGAATTAACAATCTTGCATTGAGCACCAACGAAGTGAGGTGGCTCAGCTGTATTTCTTGCATAAATCTTCCATGTATTATCATCTAGGTTGATACCACTATTTTCGTTAATGATATCCATATTTGCTTCCCATAATGAAGCGATAGTACCAACGTCCTTCCAATAACCTTCGAATTTGTAAGCAAATAATCTTTGGCCATCCTTTAACATATTAGGAATGATATTCTTACCAAAGTCGTTGCTTGATGTTGGATCATTTTCATCATCGATTAAGTACTTTCTTAACTTCTTGTAGTTGAAGATATAAATACCCATTGATGCATTTGTACTCTTTGGTTGCTTTGGCTTCTCTTCGAATTCATAAACAGAATTATCTGGATTTGTATTCATAATACCGAATCTTGAAGCTTCATCAATTGAAACATTAATAACAGCAATAGTACAATCTGAATTCTTTTCTTTATGATATGCAAGCATCTTTGCATAGTCCATCTTGTAGATGTGGTCACCAGATAATACTAAAACGTATTCTGGATCATATTTATCAATGAACTCGATATTTTGGTAAATAGCATTTGCTGTTCCCTTATACCAGTCTCCTGATTCCCCACCTTTTGAATATGGAGGTAATACAAAAACACCACCATTCAATCTGTCTAAGTCCCATGGTTGTCCGTTACCGATATATTGGTTTAGGTCAAATGGTTTATATTGTGTTAATACACCGATTGTATCAATGTTTGAATTAATACAATTTGATAGTGGGAAGTCAATAATTCTATACTTACCACCAAATGATACTGCTGGTTTTGCAACATCTCTAGTTAAGGAATATAATCTTGTTCCTTGTCCGCCTGCTAGTAACATTGCGACACATTCTTTCTTTGTAGAATACATAGTCTACTCTTCCTCCTGTATTTCCCTCTTATTTCTTTTTCTTCTTTAAAACTGGTTTTAAATACATAACACTATTTGCTGGAATTTCCAAATTGATGAAATATGGAAGCCCATGCATATCACCCTTTTGTGCTACGTATTTCTTTGGAGAAGTTCCCTTTCCGCCATAAGCAACGTCATCACTGTTTAACATAACGTTGTATGTTGTGTCGTCTGGAACACCAATAGAATAACCACCACGCTCAACTGGAGAGAAATTAACAACAGCGATTGTATAATCACCCTCTTTGTTGATTCTTCTAAATGAAACTATATTTTGTGTATTATCATCTGCACTGATCCATTTGAAACCATCATATGTTGTATCCTGGTCATACATTTCACTGTGCGCTGTGTAATACTTATTTAAATCCTTTACGAAATGTTGTAAATTCCTATGAGAATCGTAATCTAATAAGAACCAATCAAGTTGCTTCTTATAATCCCATTCAATAAATTGTCCAAATTCACAACCCATGAATAATAACTTCTTTCCAGGATGAGCCATCATGAATCCCATGAAAGCCTTATCTCCATCAAACTTTTGTTGATATTCGCCTGGCATCTTGTTTAGAAGTGAAGCTTTACCATGAACTACTTCATCATGTGAAATTGGTAGAATGTAATTCTCACTATATGCGTATGTAATAGCGAATGTTAGGTTGTTATGCATATCCTTTCTAAAGAATGGATTTGCTGAAACATATTGAAGAACATCGTTCATCCAACCCATGTTCCATTTAAAGTTGAATCCTAAGCCGCCATCATATGCAGGTTTTGTAATCATTGGGAATGCTGTTGATTCTTCAGCAATCATAACGCAGCCTTTATTCTCTGTAAGGACTGCAGTATTTAACTCTTTTAAGAAATCAATTGCTTCTAAGTTGTAATTTCCACCAAACGCATTTGGTTTCCATTCACCACTCTTTCTACCGTAATCTAGATATAACATTGAAGCTACAGCATCAACTCTAATACCATCGATATGGAATTCTTTTAACCAATAGTTAGCAGAAGAAATTAAGAATGATTTAACTTCTTTCTTACCATAGTCAAATATTCTTGTGCCCCATTCTTTATGTTCGCACTTCCAACCTTCTTCATATTCGTATGTCTTCTCACCATCGAATTCATGTAAGCCATGACCATCTTTTGGGAAATGGGCAATAACCCAATCTAAGAAAACACCAATTCCATTCTTATGAAGAGTGTCAATTAAATATCTAAAATCATCTGGGGTTCCATATCTTGATGTAGGCGCAAAAAGACCTGTTGTTTGATATCCCCAGCTTCCATCAAAAGGTTAGTCTGTGATAGGCAAATTTTCTACATGTGTATAGCCCATGTCTTTTACGTATGCAGCCAAATCGTTTGCTATTGTTCTATAGTTCATCACATTGCCGTCAGCATGTCTTCTCCAGCTTCCTAAATGCAATTCATAGATGTTCATTGCGCTATCATATGGGTTATAATTTTCTCTAGCCTTTTCCCATTTAGAGTCGCCCCACTTGTATGAAGATTCAAATAACTTTGAAGCATCATGAGGTGCGGTTTCGGCATGTAATGCGTAAGGATCAGCTTTGGAAAGAATTCTACCATCTTTTGCTTCGATACTATACTTGTAATTATCAAAACACTTTGGACCTTCAACTACAACTTCCCATATACTATCGCTAATCTTGTACATAGGATTGATTGAACGATCCCAATAATTAAAATCACCCACCACGCTGACAGATACCGCATGTGGCGCCCAAACTCTAAACACCCAACTATTAGAACCTTCAACTTTGTGAGGGCTCATTAGTTTGTATGCTTGATGATTTGTACCTTCATGGAATAAATAAACCGGTTGCTTTGTATCCATCATAAACTCCTTTCCTCTAAGATAATAAAATTATAACTTATTTATAAGGCGTTTTCAATATATAATATTTTAAAATAAAGCGAAAAATGGCCGGTAAAATGCCATTTTTTCAACACATAACTGATAATTGTTTTTCGAGTTTGTTTTCTTAAATTTTTAGCGCCCCAAATACGCTTCCTAAACTATCGTGGAAAACTAAAGTTGCTTTACTATCTGCAGGTGTTTCTGACTTGTTAATTAAAACGACATCTTTACCTCGATAATAATAAATCAAACTAGCTGCAGGTTGAACTACTAAAGAGGTTCCACCAATGATTAGTAAATCAGCCTCTTCAATAGCACTAAGCGCACCTTCTATAACTTTATTATCTAAACTTTCTTCGTATAAAACTACATCTGGTTTTACTATGCCACCACAACTGCATCTTGGTACCCCATTAGAGTTTTTAATAAACTTGTCATCATAGAATTTATGACACTTTTGACAGTAATTTCTTAGCACTGAACCATGTAGTTCATATACTTTTTCAGAGCCTGCTGCTTGATGAAGTCCATCAATGTTTTGCGTAACAACAGCAAGCAGTTTACCCTTCTTTTCAAGTTGTGCTAAGGATATATGAACAGTATTAGGTTTTACCCCATCGATAAGTAATTTTTCCCTGTAGAAATCATAGAATTCTTCAGTGTTTGAAACAAAGAAAGAATGAGATATTATTCTCTCTGGTGGATACTTGTATTTTTGGTTATATAATCCATCTACACTTCTAAAATCAGGAATGCCTGATTCCGTGCTAACACCTGCTCCACCAAAGAAGACTATTTTGTTTGAATTATCTATTAATTTTTGTAGTTTCTCTATCTTTTCTTTTTCCATAAAACCCTATACTTGTATTGATTTTTATTAGTATTGAACCTCGTAAACTGTTGCTTCAAATGGCTTAATAATTCTACTCTCAAGTGCATCAACTTCGCCATCTTCATAGTTTGAAATTGCCACCTTTGCACTAGCGAATTTCATATCTTTTGGCAACTTAAATTTAACATCTTTATTAACAAAATTACATATTACAAAGTACGCTTTATCATTTAGTTTTCTATTGTATACAAATAGCTTTTTATTCTTCTCATAATAAGGGATATAATCACCTGAGATAATTACATCTTTACCCTTTCTAAATGCAAGGAATTTCTTGTAGAAGTTTAGGATACTATTAGGATCTTTTTCGCTTTGTTTTACGTTAACGTCAGTGTAATTTGGATTAACCATCATCCATGGTTCACCGCTAGTAAATCCCGCATTTTTCGTATCATCCCATTGCATTGGAGTTCTCGCATGATCTCTTGCTCTTTTTAAGAATACTTTTTGTGCAAACTTCATAAGCAACTTATTATTTCCTACTTTCTTAAATACATTAGTAGTTAAGATATCCTTGTAGTCTTCTACCTTGAAATTAACATTAGTCATACCAATTTCTTGACCCTCATAAATATATGGGGTACCTCTTTGCATTTGCATTGCTACAAGAAGCATCTTTGCAGCTTTTTCTTTATTATCCCAACAATAATTAACAAATCTTGGCCAACTTCTTGGCTGATCATGATTCTCAAGGAACATTGTTGGTTGCGAAGTCTTTGGTAATTCTTGCCAATGAGTTAGAATCTTTTTGAATTTAACAAAGTTGAGTTTCTTTGGGAATACCTGCAATATCATATCCGCAGAAACATGCTCAAATGTGAATACGGAGTCTAGTTCTTGTACGTTCTCATCTATGCTCTCAAATGCATCTTTATATGTAATACCAGAAGCCTCACCTACCGTCATTGTATCGTATTTTGAGAAGGCATGTAGATTTAGTTCATGAATATACTTATGATAATTAGGCCCCATACAATAATGAGTAAAACCTAATAATGGCATGCTTGAGAAAAACTCTTTAAAACTTCCATCAGGAAGGCCTTTTTCTTTTGATATATACGTAATAACGTCGCATCTAAAGCCATCCACGCCTAGCTCAAACCAGTAATTACAAATATCTATTACTTCTTGTCTAACCTTAGGATTATCCCAATTTAAATCAGGTTGCTTTTTAGAGAATAAATGAAGATAATATTCATCTGTTGTTTTATCATATTCCCAAGCTGGTCCAACGAAGTTTGACATCCAGTTATTTGGTGGCTTTTTATCGCTCTTTCCTTTTCTCCAAAAATAATAATCTCTATAAGGATTATCCTTTGATTTTCTAGATTCTTTAAACCACATATGTTCATCTGATGTATGGTTAACAACTAAGTCCATAATAAGTTTTAATTCCCTATCATGAAGACCTTTGACAAGTTGTTTAAAGTCATCTAAAGTACCAAAATCCTCTTGAATATCTCTATAGTCAGATATATCATAACCATTATCATCATTAGGTGATTTATAGATTGGTGATAACCAAACTGCATCTACACCTAAACTCTTTATGTAATCTAATTTTGAGATAATACCTTGTAAATCACCTATCCCATCTCCGTTTGAATCACAGAAACTTCTTGGATAGATTTGATAAATTACTGCGTCTTTATACCATCTTGTTTTCATAAATCCCCCACTACCATAATTATAATGCTTGTGTATAAAAAAAAGAAGAGACTAGCTCTTCTCTTCTTCAAATAGTTTTTCAATATTAATTATTGGTATTACTAGTGGCGGAATACCTACTTGCATAGTTATTTGAGTGATTGCACTTCTTAGATATGGAAACAATATTGCACTTGCCTTTGAATGAGCCATTTTTATATCATTCTCAATATTTGTTTTTATACTAAAAACGCCAACAATATCAATATGCATCGCAATCGGAGAAGTCTCACTTGATTTAATTTCAAACAATAGATGTAATGCAAATCCTCCATCTTGTAAATTCTCTATGTCTCTTTTGAATTCTGGCTTAATGTCAACAGTATTATTAATAGCAGAATAATTTGGATTAAATGAATACTCCAATTTTTCTATATAATACTTTTTAAATTCTAATACTCCATTTTCGTTCTTCATCCTATCTCCCTCCTGGACTATCACCTATTTCACATCTTTGAAATTAGCCTTAAATCTGATCTCACGTCCTGATTTACTGCTATACTCTTTCCAAGTGTTATATTTAGAATTACATAAATCTTCTGCAGAAATTTCATACTTAATAATATTATCGCTGCAAATATTTAAAGCCTTTTTTACTTTTTCTTGCTCTTTTGCTGTTAACTTATCCTTATTCTTTTCATAAATAATAGAAAAACAATGTTCATCTTCCAATAAAGACATCATTATATTAGGGCTTTCGTCTTGAATATACCCCCTTTCATATCTAGCAATCGTTTTATCTCCAAAACCTAACAACTTTGCCAATGCAGTTTGAGATAATCCATATCTTTCTCTAATGGCTATAATTTCAGATGATGTTAATAATCCTTTTACTCTTCTATACTCATCATAAAACAATCTTAGATTATCCGAATCTTGAACCTCATCATATACCGGTTCTCCACAATTCACACAAAAAAATTCCTCGATTTCTAAAGTTATATTCTCTCCTTTTACTGGAAGAGTTTTCTTAACTTTTTTTAATTCTACTTCCTCAAAATCATCACATTCAATACAATATCTTTTCATAAAAACAACCTCCTTAATCATGGAAGCTTATAACAACTAAAATCTTTCTATTTTTCTTATAACTTAACTTAATATATATCTTTGCAAAATCTAATTCTTTAATAAACACCCAAACATCATCTAAATCTCTAGCTTTATCATCAGGCTCTGGTCCCTTGCGATAATCATCAACGCAAAGTTTTGAAACAATATCATAAACATCCACATAGTTCAAGTTGTATCTTGCTAGTGTTTCTTGATTCTTGTCTCTATTTGCCACTGTTACTCTTCTTTCTTTAATAGCCTCCCTTACTATTATTAAAAAGTTCTCAATTTCTTCTTTACTACTCAACGGGTCCTCCGATTTAGTATCATATGATACCATTATTATACATAAGAGTATTGCTTAATGCAAGTACTTTTGTTTGACTATATTCATTTTATTTAATTAGAATATAGGCATGAGCGTTTTAACTATTACTAATTTAACCCACATATTCGATAACAAACAGTTATTCTTAGATGCTAACCTAACAGTTAACAATGGTGAGCATATAGGTATTGTCGGATTAAATGGCGCTGGTAAATCTACTTTCATGAACATTATTACAGGAAAGTTATCTCAAGATGGCGGCGAGATTAAGTGGCTTAATGGTATTAGATGGGGTTATCTAGACCAACACGCAACAATAGATAAAACACTTACTGTTATTGAGTATTTAAAAACTTCATTCCAATATTTATATGATTTAAATGCTTCACTTGAAGAATTATATAAAGAGATGGAAACGGAACTTGATCCAGATAAATTAGATGCATTAATTACTAAAACTTCAAAGATGCAAGATAGACTTCAAGATGCTAATTTCTATGACCTTGAAGCGGAGATTAAGAAGGTAGCAACAGGCCTTGGCATTCACAACTATGGATACGACACCACAGTTGCCAACTTATCTGGCGGACAAAGAGCGAAATTAATGCTAGCAAAGCTTCTTCTTCAAGACTTAGATGTAATGCTTCTTGACGAGCCTACAAACTTCCTTGATTTAGAGCAAATTGATTGGTTAAATAAATTCCTTAATTCATTTAAAGGAACATTTATATTAATATCTCACGATACTCAATTCTTAAATGATACTTGTAAGATCATAGTCAACATTGAAAACGCACAAATTACAAAATACTGGTGCTCATATAATGAGTATTTAGTTCAACATGAACAAAAGGCTCAACAATATGCAGACAACTATGAAAGACAGCAAAGAGAAATAAAGAAGATGGAAGAATACATAACTAGAAATAAAGCACGTGCCGCTACTGCAGGTATGGCAAATTCTAGACAAAAGATGTTAGACAGGATCGAGGTTATGCAAAAACCAGTATATTCTGAAAAGCCATCTTTTAACTTCCCTTATGTTTCACTTGTTACAAGACATTTACTTGAAGTAAAAAACCTAGAAATAGGATATAATAATAAAGCAATACTTCCTCCTATCAATATTTCTATGGCTTCAGATACAAAGCTATGGATTAGAGGAACAAATGGCCTTGGTAAAACTACTTTACTAAAGACATTAATGCACAAATTACCTGCTATAAGTGGAACATTTGATTTCCATTTATGCACAAAGATTAACTACGTTGAGCAAGACTTAGAGTTTAGAAGTAAACTTATAAGTGCTACAACTTTTATGAATGAAACTTATCCTAGAATGAATGCAAAAGAGATTAGAAGTGAACTTGCCAAGGTAGGATTAAAAGGAGATTTAGCAACAAAACCAGTTGGAAATCTATCTGGTGGTGAGCAAGTTAAGATTAAGTTATGCTCTATTATGCAAAAGTCTTCTAACTTATTAATTCTTGATGAACCTACGAACCATCTAGACGTCAATGCAAAAGATGCTTTATTTGAAGCATTAAAAGATTACGAAGGGGCAATAATATTAGTTACTCACGAACCACAATACGCACAAGACTTATGTAACGAAATATTCGATATTAAAGAATAATATATTGTTTAAATAATATATTTATTAAAAATATAAAATATTTTGGGGATTGTTATGTCAGATTTAAAAAATGCAGAGAATGCTAGAGTTGCTAAAACAAGGGACGCCATATTTAGAGCTTTTGCTCAATTAGTATCAGAAAAAGAATCATTATACAACATTTCTATAACAGAATTAACACAAAGAGCTAATATCAATAGAGCTACTTTCTATTTGCACTATAAGACAATATTAGACGTTGTAAGTGATATTGAAAACAGCATCGCAGAAGAACTTGAAAGAACATCAAAGCAATATAGTATTGCTCAACTACGTGAAGATATGTCTCCTCTAATTGAGAGAATGGCCGAACTTCTAAGTGTTAATCCTCTAATCTCTAAATTGTTCTTAAGTAGCGAAGGAACTAGATTTGTGATGTCGTTATATGAGGCATTCAATGAAATAATTCATGAAAAAGAATTAGAAGAAACACCAACTATTGATAACATACAAGACACACAATTAAGAACTGCTTGCAGTTTTATTGTTAGCGGAGTTGTTAGTGCTTACAAAGAATGGTTTAATGACACAAATCCAAACAAAGCTCCAATGGAAACAGTTACTAAAACATTATGCTATATAGTTAACAATGGTATAAAGCAATTCTTAATTTATTAACTTTTATCGCCTATAATCAAAAAAAGGATGTCATTGCTGACATCCTTATTTTTACAATTCTTCAATTAGAACTTATTTATTTAATAACTTTGAGAAGTACTTAATTGTTCTAACCATTTGGCTTGTATATGAGTTTTCATTATCGTACCAAGAAACAACTTGAACTTGAGTCTTGTCACCCATTGGGATAACCATTGTTTGTGTAGCATCGAATAATGAACCATACTTCATACCGATAACGTCTGAAGAAACGATTTCGTCTGAGTTGTATCCGAATGATTCTGTTTGAGCAGCCTTCATAGCAGCGTTGATTTCATCAACTGTAACAGCCTTATCAACTACTGCAACTAAGATAGTTGTAGAACCTGTAGCTGTTGGAACTCTTTGAGCTGAACCGATTAACTTACCATTTAATTCTGGGATAACTAAACCGATAGCCTTAGCAGCACCTGTTGAGTTTGGAACGATGTTG
>JAEEGL015435545.1_pt1 | contig 14780 bp, 12 predicted proteins | sample 9134231 | NCBI WGS metagenome assembly JAEEGL01 (sample SAMN16246548, study PRJNA631951) | gut metagenome | biome: gut microbiome; feature: rumen; material: fiber-attached | host: Bos | place: Iran: Karaj | collected 2018-10 | reverse complement strand
ATAATAAAACTTCTATATAAACCTTGAAAAGCCTGGCATCACCACGATGGCCAGGCTTTTCGTTTTCGGGGAGGAAGGAGGAAAGAGGAAGGAGGAAGGACGAAGGACAAAGGACAAAGGACAAAGGACAAAGGGGAAAAGGGAGCGAGGAGCAGGAAGTAAAACCAGAGAGCGAGGCCGTTCCCTATGCTGCGGCTTTGCCGCAGCCATTTACGCCCCCATTTACCCCCAAACAAAAAAATCCCGCAAGCAGTTGCTTACGGGATTTTTGCGAGTGGTACCTCCAGGATTCGAACCGGGGACACATGGATTTTCAGTCCATTGCTCTACCACCTGAGCTAAGGCACCATCATGGTTTTGCGATTTGCGACTGCAAAGTTACGGCAAGTTTTTGACATGACCAAACTTTTTGCGCAAAAAAATCAAATTATATTCTAAAAACGTACAAAAGTGGAAAAAATCGGACATAATCCAGTTCTATATAAGAAAATATCTGTACCTTCGCAGGTTGTTTTGCAAAAAGCTAGCAAAGCTGCAAACCGCGAGCAGAGCGAGCGACAGAACTATGGAACAGTTGATGCAGTATATATGGCAACACCGGCTGTGGCGAGCCGACGACATGTTCACCAACGACGGCCGCCACGTGAGAGTCCTTGACCCCGGGCTTCTCAACACCGACGCTGGTCCCGACTTCTTCAACGCCAAAGTGGAGATTGACGGACAGACGTGGGTGGGCAACATCGAGATCCATGTGCGTGCCAGCGACTGGAAACGCCATGGCCACGATAGCGACAGCGCCTACGACAGCGTCATTCTGCATGTAGTGGACAAGGACGACGCACCAGTCTATCGCACCAATGGCGAGCGCATCCCGCAACTGGTGCTCCAAGTGTCGCCACTGTTTAACATAAGCTATGATAAGCTCATGAACAGCCACCAGGAACTGCCGTGCTCCGCCATCATCGCTACCGTGCCCAAGCTTACAGTCACCGAGTGGATTGAAAGGCTGGCATTTGAACGACTGCACAACAAAGTGGGACGAGTGCGCGAAATCCTGGAGCTCTACCACGGCAGCTGGGAGGAAGTGTGCTACGTCACCATTGCAAGGAACCTGGGTTTCGGCATCAACAACGAAGCCTTCGAGCGGTTGGCGCGACGCACACCGTTGCGGCTGCTGCACAAGCACAGCGACTCGCTGCTACAAATCGAGGCTTTGCTCTTTGGCCAAGCGGGCCTGCTCGACTCATCGGCAACTGGTACCGACGACTACTACCGTCGCTTGTGCTCAGAATATGCCTTTCTTGCCAACAAATTCTCACTCCACCACATGGAGAGCGAGGTTTGGAAGATGTTCCGCATCAGGCCGCAGAACTTCCCCTACCGCCGCATTGCGATGCTGGCACAATACATCGAGGGAGGGTTCAACTTGATGAGCAAAATCCTCGATGCCAACGGAGAGAAGGAGCTGCGCAAGCTCTTCCAAGTGGAGCTCACAGGCTACTGGAGCAACCATTTCTCCTTTGGCAAACCCAACGAGCGGCCTACGTTGGCGCTGAGCGACAAGTCAATTGACATTGTGCTTATCAACACCGTAGCACCGCTCTACTATGCCTATGGCGAGATAACAGGAAACTACGCCCTCACCGACAAAGCGATAAGCCTGCTTGAGAGTCTTAAACCTGAGAGCAATTCTATAGTCAAATCATTTGTGACGGCAGGCATCGAGTGCGACAGCGCCCTCACCTCTCAGGCCCTGATAGAGCTCAGGCGAAGCTACTGCGAAGCCCGCAAATGCATCTACTGCAAGATTGGGCATCGTCTGCTAAGCGAGAGCGCACACAGATAATACATTAACAAACAATTATAAACTACAATTTAAACGAACAAAAAGATGAAAAAATTTCTATTGATGGCAGTCCTGTCATGCATGGGCCTAATGAGTGCCCACGCCGAAACAGTAGTGCCTCTATCTTATGGCAATTTTGACCAATGGATTACCCGCCACATAAAGGAGTCGGGAGTAATTGGCGGTCAAGAAAAAAAGGTTTTTGAGATTGGACCTAAACAAGTTATTAATGGCGCTAAAGCCTATAATAACATGGGTGGCTCACCATGGGCGACTAGCAATATATTAGCCAAGGTGGCTGGTATAGTAAAAACCAGCAATGCCGTGTTCCCCGATGTTCACGGAAACGGATACTGCGCTAAGCTCACAACAATTATTGAGCACTGTAAAGCTATTGGAATCATCAACGTTGATGTACTGGTGTCAGGAAGTATCTTCCTCGGACAAATGATGGAGCCAGTGAGCAGCACTAAGAACCCATATAGCAAGATGAATATGGGTGTGCCTTTCACCAAGCGCCCCAAGTTCTTGCAATTTGATTACAAAGCTAATGTTCCATCAGGACAGAGAATCTACTCAAGCGGCTTTGGCAGCAAAAAGAACCTCCCTGGCCAAGACTATGCCGAGGTGTTCATCCTCTTGCAACGACGCTGGGAAGACAGTAAAGGCAACATCCATGCTGCCCGCGTAGGCACTGGTCGTCAGCGTTTTGGCAAGACAGTGGCTAATTGGGTTAGCAAGCACCGCATCCCCATCTGGTATGGCGACATCACCAAGCACGCAGGTTATCAGTCTTACATGGGTCTCATACCCAAGGACAAATGCTATTATGCCAAGAACAGCAAGGGCAAGATGGTTCCCGTCATTGAGGAGAAATGGGATGACCCCAACGCCACTCCCACCCACATGATCGTGATGGCATCGTCAGGCTGCGGCACTGCCTACACTGGCACCCCAGGCATGGCACTATGGATTGACAACATTTCACTGGTTTACTAGATTAATGATTAGTGATTAGAGATTAAAGAGACAGGCTGGTGTGAACGCCAGCCTGTCTTTTGTAATAAATCGCCACTAAGCCTCAGGTCTCATGAAAGGAGTTTTGTATTGTCATTTTGTATTGCGCTGCATTGCGGCGTAAGAAAAATCATTTTTTCTACCAACCTTTAAAGAAAAAAACGTAACTTTGTAGTCACAAAAATCACGCACTATGGCAAAGGAAGTGGGGCAAACCCCGATGATGAAACAGTTCTACGAGATGAAGGCAAAGCATCCCGATGCTCTGCTGCTGTATCGCGTGGGCGACTTTTATGAGACCTATGGCAACGACGCTATCGTAGCAAGCGAAATCTTAGGCATCACCCTCACGCGGCGCTCCAATGGCACTGGGGGCAAGAATCTGGAGATGGCGGGATTTCCGCATCATGCACTCGACACTTATCTGCCCAAACTGGTACGCGCCGGCAAGCGTGTGGCCATCTGCGACCAGCTCGAAGACCCTAAGCTCACCAAGAAACTAGTGAAGCGCGGCATCACCGAACTCGTGACTCCTGGTGTGGTAATGGGAAACACCCTCCTCGACCGCAAGGAGAACAACTTCCTCGCCGCAGTGCATTTTGGCAAGAAAGCCACTGGAGTAGCCTTCCTTGACATCAGCACCGGCGAGTTTCTAGCCGCCGAAGGTTCAGTAGATTATGTTGACAAACTGCTCAGCAACTTTGCCCCTAAAGAGGTACTAATAGAGCGCAGTAACCGCACACGTTTCCAGCAGTCGGCCTCATCAAAATATCTCACTTTTGAGATGGAGGACTGGATTTTCACTGAGGAATCGGCCACCGACCGCCTGCTCAAGCACTTCGAGACCAAGAACTTAAAGGGTTTTGGCATCCACAACATGACATGTGCGATAATCGCCTCGGGAGCCATCCTCCACTACCTTGACCTAACACAGCACACCCAAATCAAGCATATCACATCGCTCTCTCGCATCGAGGCCGAGCGATATGTAAGGCTCGACAAGTTCACGGTGCGCAACCTCGAACTCATAGCCCCGATGGCCGATGATGGCAAGAGCCTGCTCAGCGTCATCGACAACACACTATCGCCTATGGGCGCACGCCTGCTTCACCGCTGGATGATGTTCCCTCTTAAAGACGTGAAGGCCATCAACCGCCGCCTCGACGTGGTGGAGCATTTTTTCAAAGACCCTGATGGCCGAGAGATGCTCAAGGAGCAGCTTGAGGTGATTGGCGACATTGAGCGACTGGTGTCAAAGGTGGCAGTGGCACGCATCACCCCACGTGAGCTGGTGCAGCTCAAATGCGCCTTGCAAGCCATCGGCCCCATAAAACACTTGTGTGAGCAGAGCGACAGCGAGGTGCTTTACAGCTTTGGCGAACAGCTAAACCCCTGCCCGCTCATCAGCGACCGCATAGAGCGCGAAGTCAACCCCGACGCACCCAGCCAGGTGAACCGTGGCAATGTGATACGCAACGGCGTGAGCGACAAACTCGACGAGCTGCGCAACATTTCCTCGAGCAGCAAGGACTACTTGATGCAGCTGCAACAGCGTGAGAGTGAGCGCACTGGCATACCAAGCTTGAAGATTGCCTACAACAATGTGTTTGGCTACTACATCGAGGTTCGCAACACCCACAAAGACAAGGTGCCCGAGGAGTGGATACGCAAGCAAACGTTGGTTAGCGCCGAGCGTTACATAACTCCAGAACTCAAAGAACTAGAGGAAAAAATTCTCGGTGCCGAAGAGAAAATTCTCAGTATTGAGAATCAGATATTCAACGAACTGGTAGCGGCAGTGAGCGACTATATCCCTGCAATACAGAACGATTCGGCACTCATTGCCCAGCTCGACTGCCTGCTCTCATTCACCCATGTAGCGCTTGAAAACCGCTACAACCGTCCCATCGTTGACGACTCGCTAGACATCGACATCACCGAGGGGCGCCACCCCGTGATTGAGAAGCAACTGCCTGTGGGCGAGGTTTATGTACCTAACAGCATTCAGCTTAGCAACGATGAGCAGCAGATAATGATCATCACTGGTCCCAACATGGCAGGTAAGTCGGCGTTGCTACGACAGACAGCCCTAATTGTGCTCATGGCTCAGATTGGTTCCTTTGTCCCTGCCGAAGCAGCGCGCATAGGCATTGTCGACAAGATTTTCACGCGTGTGGGCGCTAGCGACAATATCTCACTCGACGAATCAACCTTTATGGTGGAGATGACCGAGGCTTCGTCAATTCTCAACAACCTGAGCGAGCGAAGTCTTATCCTCTTCGACGAGCTAGGACGTGGTACAAGCACCTACGACGGAATCTCAATAGCCTGGTCAATAGTGGAATACATCCACGAGACACATGCCCACCCCAAGACTCTCTTTGCTACACACTATCACGAGCTCAACGAGATGGAAAAGACCTTCAAACGCGTGAAAAACTATAACGTGAGCGTGCGAGAGATGAATGGCAAAGTGGTGTTCCTGCGCAAACTCGAGCGCGGCGGTAGTGAGCACAGCTTTGGTATCCATGTTGCGAAACTCGCCGGTATGCCAAAGACCATCGTACACCGCGCCGACGAGGTACTTAAACGCCTGGAACAGAACAGCAACAACGACTCGTTGAGCAAAGACCTTGACGATGTGGCCAACAATCGCAACGGAGTGCAGCTGTCGTTTTTCCAACTCGACGACCCAGTCCTCAGTCAAGTGCGCGACGAGATTCTCAACACAGATATCAACAACCTCACCCCAATGGAAGCCCTAAACAAGCTAAACGACATCAAGAGTATCATCACCGGGAAAAAATCGTGAATCGTGAATCGAAGGTCGGGGATCGGAGGTCGGAGAGCGGGGATCGAGGCTCTGAACTCTCAACTCTTAACTCCCCCCTATCAACTCTTAACTATTAACTAAAAACTCTGAACTAAAAAAAATGCGCAAAGTCTTTATATTTCTGATAATGTGTGTCGCCACTTTGGTGGCGATGGCACAACCCGAGCTAGCTCAGCAGCAGCTCGCAGCCAACCACAACCGTAGCGGCAGCAACCATTTTGCCTATCCCTACCCTAGCGAGCAACTGCCACAGCTCACCCCAGCGCCCAAAGGCTACACTCCGTTCTTTATCAATCATTACGGTCGGCACGGCAGCCGATGGCTCACCAAGCAGAGCAGCTATGACAATTCTGTAGAAGCCCTCGAAGGTTTACAAAAAAAGGGCCTCTTGACCAAGCAGGGAGAGGTGCTTCTTGGCATTCTGCGCAAAGTGGCTATTGAGGCTAAGGGACGCGTGGGCGACCTGAGCGACGTGGGTGCCGAGCAGCATCAAGGAATAGCTCAGCGCATGTGTGACAACTTCCCTGAGGTATTTGCTGGCGACGCAACCATCGACGCGCGCTCCACGGTGTGGATTCGTTGCATACTCTCAATGGGCAATGAAATACAAGTATTCAAGTCCTATAACCCTGAGCTTAAAGTCTTTACCGATGCTAGCTATCACGACATGTACTACACTGGCTGGGGCTACGGCGAGGACACGCTTGCCAACCCTCAGCGCAAAGCCATTCGCCACATCAGCGACAGCATTTTTAACGCGCGCATCAACGCTTCGCGCTTCATGGGCCAGTTTGTAAACGACACCTTAGCGATTGCTGGCAAGTTCAAGAGCGCAAAATTTATGGAGGCGGTGTTCGACATCGCTGGAAGCCTTCAAAACCACCACGTCTTCGACGGAATGAGTCTGTTCCAATATTTCACCGACGAGGAAATCTACGAACTATGGAAAGTGAAAAACATCTACTGGTACCTGCAATGGGCCAATTCGCCTCAAGGCGGCAATAGAATGCCTTTTATTGAAAGGGCTTTGCTCACCAACATGATAGAGACTGCCGACGAGGCCATTAATCAAGGCAAGCGAGGTGCAGCACTCCGATTTGGCCATGAGACATGCGTGCTGCCGTTGGCGTGCCTGCTTGAGCTCGACAACGTGAACTACTCATGCGACGACCTTAACACCCTGCACGAGACCTGGCGCAACTATGAGATTTTCCCCATGGGATGCAACATCCAGATGGTGTTCTACCGCAATGACAGCGATGATATCCTTGTGAAAGTGCTGTTCAACGAACACGAAGCAACTCTGCCATTCCACACCGACAACTTCCCATACTACCGCTGGAATGACATCAAGCCCTACTACCAGCAAAAACTGAAGACCAAAATAAACTGGCCACTTCAGTAGTTCACAGTTTAGAGTTCATAGTTGAGAGTTCATAGTTGAGAGTTAAGAGTTGAGAGTTAAGAGCTCCGACCTTCGATCCCCGACCTTCGATCCCCGACCACCGATCTATCTAAAAAAATCAAAAAACTGACATTTTTTCAGTTTTTTGCTGTATCTTTGTAGCCGCTAATGGTGAGAAGGAATCTTAACACCACCCTATCACCTTAAAAATCAAGCAAATAATGGAAGAAAACAATAAAATACAAGATATTCAAGAACAAGCTCCCATCAAGCCTGCTGTGCTCGACTATGATGACATTTGCAAGATTGCACCGTTCTTTAAGGGAAAGGAGAAGCTGGTAAACAGGCTTTTCCACTGGCTGGCAATCGACAAAACCAACGATTTCCACAAGCGCTACATGCACCTGCCAGGCCCCGATTTCACACACATGATGTTTGAGGAGGAACTCAAAGCACCTGTTACCATAAGAAACGAACACATTCTCGACAACCTGCCCGACGGACCGTTTGTCACCGTGTCAAACCACCCCTTCGGCTCTCTCGATGGCATGTCGTTAATCGACATTGTGGGACACCGACGTCCCGACTTCAAGGTGATGGTGAACATGATACTTAACCAGATTGGCGCTTTGCGGCCAAACTTCATCGCTGTTGACGCTCTCGCCAGCAACGATCCCGCCAAGCGAGCTGTGTCGGTAAAAGGCATCACCGACGCCATGCGGCACGTGAAGCAAGGGCATCCACTGGGGTTCTTCCCCGCTGGCGCCGTTTCAAAACTCACTTGGGGATTCCGCATCCAAGACCGGGAATGGCAACCGTCGGTGATACGCATCATCCAAAAGCTCAAAGTGCCAGTGATACCAATTTATTTCCATGGTCATAACAGTTGGAAATTCACCGCCTTAGGCCTGATTGACTGGCGACTGCGCACTCTGCGACTGCCAACCGAAGTGTTTAACAAAAAGGGCTACAACTTCCGCGTGTCGGTGGGCGAGATAATAACCCCCGAGACTATGGCGCAATACAGCACCCCCGAAGAACTGGGAGCATTTTTAAAACAACAAACCTACAACTTAAAGAAATGGCAAAAATAACCGACAACGACATCCGCACCACTATGCAGCGCTACGGCATCATTGGCTCGGCGCCTGCATTGGTCAACGCCGTGAAGAGAGCGCTCATCATCGCTCCCATCGACATATCGGTACTCATCAATGGCGAGAATGGCACGGGTAAAGAGTTCTTTCCCAAGATAATACACGACAACAGTCCACGCAAGCACAAGAAATATATTGCCGTGAACTGCGGCGCCATTCCTGCAGGAACTATCTCTAGCGAACTTTTCGGTCACGAGAAGGGATCGTTCACCAATGCCGAGAAAGAGCACGCCGGATACTTCGAGGTGGCCAACGGCGGCACTATCTTCCTCGACGAGGTAGCCGACCTCACTCTCGACGCTCAGGCACGATTGCTGCGTGTGCTGGAGTCGGGTGAATATCTACGTGTGGGATCTTCGGAGGTGAAAAAGACCGACGTGCGCGTGGTGGCAGCCACCAACAAAGACCTGCTGCAGATGCTCAAGGCTGGTGAGTTCCGCGAGGACCTGTTCTACCGCATCGCCGCTATACGCATCGAGGTGCCGCCATTGCGTGAACGCGGCGAAGACATAAAACTCCTCGCCACTAAGTTCAGCTACGATTATGCCGATCAGCACCACCGCCCACCGCTGATGTTTGACGAGAGCGCCTACCGCCAACTCATGTCCTTCAGCTGGAGCGGCAATGTGCGTGAGTTGCAGAGCCTTATCCGTGAGATGTCGTCATTTGAGAGCGGCATAGTCACTGGCGAGGTGGTGAAGAAATACCTCAACCAGAAGAACCACAGCGGCAGCCTGCCCGTAGTCTACGACCGAGCTCAGCACGACTACACTCAAGAGCGAGAGCTGATTTTCAAACTCATCATGCAGATGCAGAGTGAATTAAAAGAGCTCAAGGATGCTATTGCCAACGGCAACATCACCGCCAAGCAGCAAGGCAACAAGCTGCATCTGAGCTCCAACATCAACGACCTGCAGCGACAGAGCACACAGCTCACCGATCACCAAAGCGATGACGACATGGTGTGGCAAAATGTTGCCGAAGATTACGACATCGAGGACACGCCACGCAATCAGCAGGCGCGCCACCCTTTCAGCGACATTAAAGCCACCGCTATCGACGTGGAGGAAGATAAGATAAAAACCCTCCAAGACACCGAGAGAGAGGTAATTATCAACGCTATAGAGCGCAACCATGGTCGACGCCGCCAAACTGCCGAGGAATTGGGCATAAGCGAGCGCACCCTCTACCGCAAGATTAAAGAATATGGTCTCGAATACCGCAACAACCGCAAGTAACACCATGCGCAGCACAAGCAAAATACTCATCATGTTGCTGGTCATGGCAATAGCACAATCATGCATCAGCTACAAGTTTAACGGTGCGGCACTCGACTACAACAAATACAAGACGGTGTCGTTTGGCAACATACCAATTCGTGCCGCGCTCGTATATCCGCCTCTGCAGCAGCTGTTTCAAAACAAACTGCAAGATGTGGTGACGCAGCAGACGCGACTAGTCCAAGTCGATTCCCCAAACAGCAACTTGCGATTTGAGGGCGAGATTATTAACTACAGTCTCAGTCCACAGGCGGTAGGCGAAAATGCCTATGCCAGCCGCACGCGTCTCACTATAAGCGTGAGAATCAAGTACATCGACAACGTCAACGACGCTCTGAGCAACGAAGTCACCGTCTCGGCCTACCGCGACTTCGACAGCAACCAGCTACTCATCGACGTGCAAGACCAGCTGTGCGAAGAAATCAGCGCCGAGCTCGTAGACCTAATCTTTAACCAAACGGTGGGAAACTGGTAATTAATCAATGCACAATGCTTAATGCATAATGCACAATCTAGAAAATCTAGAACCTCTATAGCTTCTAGCGCTTCTAGAAAAAAATCAATAAACTTTGGAACTATTTATCGACATAGAGAAGATAATCAGCAACAATCAAGTCCCTGGGCAACAATGGATTGACGAGGTTAGGCAACGCTACCCTTACTTCACCTTGCCATTGCTGTTACAGCTCAAGCACGGCGACGATGAGAAGGTGATGCAGAGTTTGTCGGTTATGAGTCCCGACCGCCGAGACCTCGCCATTGTGATGGGGAAAGCACCGGCAGCCTTTGCTAATTTCTATCCCTCCGAAGAGACCACACCGCCCAACTCTGAGGAGGCAATCGACATCTTCCTCAACACCTTTGCTGGCGGCAGCAATCAAAAAGAGATTGACGCCTTGAGCAATGCCATATTCAACCCCACTCCCGACTATGCCGACATTCTCGCCGCCCAGCATGCCGACGACACTGGCATCGCCGACAAGGAAGACAAATTAATCGACAGCTTTATCGCCCACACACGCCAACAGGAGCAAGAGGTTATCGCCAGCACTCCGCAAGTGGAACACCACATTGAAAAGGAAGATGTGGAAAAAGTGGCTCACGACAAGGTTGACGAATCTACCCAAAATGATGAATCTATGCTCAGCGAAAGTCTCGCAAAAATGTACATCGCAAGACATAAATATTCTAAAGCTCTTGAAATTATTGAAAGCATAAATTTGAATTTTCCAGAAAAAAGTATTTACTTTGCAGACCAAATTCGGTTTTTGCGCAAAATTGTGCTTAACGAAAACATTAAAAACAAACTATAACTATTTGATAAAATGGCAATTACAATTCTAATTCTTATCAGTTTAGCATCAATTTTACTGATTGGTGTCGTTCTCATTCAGAAGTCAAAAGGTGGTGGTCTCGCTGCTAGCGCTAGCAACTACAACCAATTTATGGGTGTTCGCAAGACTACCGACTTTGTGGAGAAAGCTACTTGGGGACTCGCAATCTTCATTTGTGTGCTCAGCATCGCTAGCGCATTCATCGCAAGATCTAATGGAGCCCAAGACAATGATGGCAATCCCAATATCACTGACATAAATGTTCCCAAGACTCAAAATGAGAACGCAGCAAATGCCTTCCCAACCAACGCACAGCAAGGTGCTGCCAATCAGCAAGGTCAGCAGGGCCAAAAGTAATTGAGGGCTAGAACTAACAAGGTGAGCTCTATATACTCACATCAATAGATAATTATAGAACCCACCAAAAAATGTCATCAAAGGGGACAATTCTCTCTTTTGATGACATTTCTTACTCACTGTGGCACAGGTTAATATCGACATCCTAAAGAGGAGATTTGATGCCTATTTACGCATCGAGAAGGGACTATCCCCTAACACCGCAGCAAGCTATTGCCGCGATGTGGAGCACCTGTTGCAGTTTGCCAGCGATAACGGCAAGAGCGCCAGCGACATAACACGCCAAGACCTAGAGCTGTTTTTAGGCACACTCTACGACCTAGGCATCTCGCCACGCTCTCAGGCACGCATCATCTCGGGCATCAAGAGTTTCTATAAGTTCCTCAAGATGGAGGGTGTTATCGACGTCAACCCCACCCTGCTGCTTCCTGCGCCACGCATCGGCCGCCACCTGCCCGAGGTACTCACCCTCGACGAAATCGACCGCATGATAGCCTGCATCGATCTCTCCAAGCCACAAGGGCAGCGCAACCGCGCCATCATCGAAGTGCTTTATGGATGCGGACTCCGGGTGTCGGAACTGGTAGAGTTAAAGCTTTCGCAAATCTTTGAGCAAGAGGAATATATCATCGTCATTGGCAAGGGCGACAAGCAACGTCTTGTACCCATCTCGCAAGAGGCACTAGAGCAAATCAACCTCTACCTGGAGCAAACCCGCAACAACCAAGTGGTGCAGCGTGGCTGCGAGGATATTCTCTTCCTAAACCGCCGCGGCAACCGCCTCACGCGCGTGATGATTTTCTACATCGTCAAGGAGTTGTGCGAGCTAGCGGGCATTCGCAAGACGGTAAGTCCGCACACCCTGCGCCACTCCTTCGCCACACATCTGCTAGAAGGCGGCGCCAACCTGCGAGCCATCCAGCAGATGCTAGGCCACGAAAGCATTGAGACCACCGAGATTTACGTGCACATCGACCGCTCCACCCTGCGACAAGAAATCCTCACTCACCACCCAAGAAATCAAAAGCACAACAATTAAATAATGCATAATGCTTAATGCACAATCTAGAAAATCTAGAACCTATAGAGCCTCTAGAACTTCTAGCTCGAAAAAAACTCTTAACTCTCAACTATAAACTATGAACTATAAAAAGACTCCTCGCCGGGGACCTGCCACCGACAATGTGGCGAAGCTCACCATCAAAGAAGATGGCACACTGCTCGCAACAGCTGCAGCACTATTGCCTGATTACAAACCCACTAAGCTGAAATCCATGCTGCGCCACAACCAACTGGCAGTCAACGGCGTACCAACCACCAAGTTTGACCAGCCCGTCAGCGCTGGCGACCAGCTGTGGGTAAACTTCGACCGCTCCTTTCAGGTCTTCAGCCACCCTCGCATAAAGCTCATCTTTGAGGACAACGACATCATCGTCGTCGACAAGGGCTATGGCGTGCTATCGACAGCAGCCGGCAAACCCAGCGACGACACTGTTTACAATATAGTAAAGAAATATGCCCGCGGCTTCAGCGACAAGGCCAACATCTATGTGGTGCACCGCCTCGACCGCGACACCTCGGGACTGATGCTGCTCACTCGCACCAAGCAAGCACGCGACAAGCTCATCAACAACTGGAACAATATGGTCGTTGAACGCAAGTACATCGCCGTGGTTGAGGGTAAAGTAGAGCAGAAAGAGGGCACAGTAAAGAGCTTCCTTGCCGAGAACCCCGACACCTATGAGATGTATTCTACCGACGACAAAAAGATTGGACGACTAGCTGTCACACGCTATCGCGTCATCAAGCAGGGCAGCCGTTTTGCCATGGTCGAGCTTGAGATAAAAACCGGGCGCAAGAATCAAATCAGGGTGCACATGCATGATCTGGGCAACCCCGTAAGCGGCGACCGCAAGTATGGCGGACACCCCAGCCCCATCAACCGCATTGCCCTCCACGCCACCACCCTCACAATCGTCCACCCTATAACCGGCAAAGCAGTCACCTTCACATCACCCATCCCCGAGAACTTCAATAAAATGATTTAATGGGAAAGGAAGAAGTAGGAAGTAGAAAGTAAAAAGTAGGAAGGAAAAAGTAGAAAGTAGGAAGTAAAAAGCGAGAAGCGCCCCCCCTGCGACAACTACTATTGCCTTGTCAGCTCGTTTGCTCGTTTGCTTGTCAGCTTGTTTGCTTGTTTGCTTGTTTGCTTGTCAGCTATTTAGCTTATTTCGTAAAAAAATTCATTTTTTTCTTGCCATTTTGTTTGTTTGTTTGAAATTTTTTTCCTTAATTTGCACAATCTTTCTAGTGAAGCGCATTTTTATGAGCTTTATATTAACACCGGAACGACGTGACTAATAAATAATAATTAAACTTTTAACCAAAAAAATCATTTTAAAATGAAAAAAGTTTTCACTCTTTTTGCTGCTGCTGTTTTAGGTCTCAGCGCCTATGCTCAAGAGGCTCCAACAGAATGCCCTTCTATGTTCTACTTTGAGCCAATGGAGGAAGTTCAAGACGCTAGCAACGTTGTTCTTGAGCTCCAGATCACCAACTCTAGCGCTAACCTCAACGGTTTCAACCTCTATGTTCAGAAACCAGAGGCTGCTGAGTGGATTATGATTGACGAAATCTTTGAGATGTATTCAACCAACGAGGGCTACGGCCACAACATCCTTGGTGCATGGGCAGGCCACTCTGAAGCTCAAATGGAAGCTGGTATGGCTAAGATGATGGACTTCAACACCTCTATCAACCAAGGCAAGCTCGTTATCATTGAGATCTTGAAGACCAACGCCTGCCGCTTCTTCCCAGTATTTGAGGCTCCTGCTGGCGTAGCTAAGTTCGCTATCGACTTCTCTGGCTGCGAGGACACCAAAGCTCCTCTTGAGATCACTGCCGACAACACTAATCCTACAGAGTGCTCGTTCGCTTACACTGGTGGTGTAGAGGGAACACGCGCATGGTCTCCCGAAGTTGCTCCACTTCTGAAGCTTGACAAGGTTAATGGCCAAGTTATGAAGGCTATTGAGACTGGCATCAGCACTATCAACACCGATCAGAATGTTGACAACCGTATCTTCGACCTCCAGGGCCGCGAGCTCCAGAGCGTTCCCGAGCACGGAATCTACATCCAGAACGGCAAAAAGTATGTTAAGTAATTAATACTTAATTGCTGAACTAAAACCACCCTACCACGGGTGGTTTTTTTATTTATAGGTGACAGGAAAAAGGTAGAAAGGGGAAGGTGGAAAGGGAAGGAGAATGAAGGATGGGTGATTATGGAGCGAAATGTGAACGACAAGAACGATTATAAAAGCCGCTTTCTAAAAAAATCATTTTTTTCTTGTTTTTTTATAAAAAAGTTTGGTTGTTAGAAAAACTTTTACTTATTTTGCATTGAATTCTATGCGAAGCTATCTTTTGAGAGCTACGAATGGAATAAATTGTTACAATTTGAATGACGTGACTTTAAATAATTAATTAAATTTTTAACATTAAAATCGATTTAACATGAAGAAAATTTTTACTCTTTTTGCAGCTGCACT
>JAEEGL014131680.1_pt1 | contig 14780 bp, 11 predicted proteins | sample 9134231 | NCBI WGS metagenome assembly JAEEGL01 (sample SAMN16246548, study PRJNA631951) | gut metagenome | biome: gut microbiome; feature: rumen; material: fiber-attached | host: Bos | place: Iran: Karaj | collected 2018-10 | reverse complement strand
GGGCCATGATGGGGCGCTTGCCGGCATCACGGTCACCGCCACAGCCACACACCGTGATGACGTGACCAGTAGTGCCCACCACATCGCGGATGGTGTCAAGCACATTGACCAGGGCATCGGGCGTGTGGGCATAGTCCACGATGGCGGTATAGCCGCGCTGCGAATGCAACGTCTGGAAACGGCCGGCCACGGGCACCAGCATGCTCATCTTGACGAGCACCTCCTGGGGGTCGAAGCCCAGCAGCAGCGAGGCCGCATAGACCGACAGCAGGTTGTAGGCATTGAAGCGTCCCGCAAACTGGACCTCCAGCTGATGGCCGTTGAGTTCGAGGGTGGTGCCGTCAAGGCGCGGCTCGACGATGCGTCCCTTGTAGTCGGCCAGGCTGCGCAGCGAGTAGCGGTACTTGTCGGCACGGGTATTCTGGAGCATCACCTCGCCCACCTTGTCATCGGCATTGACCAGCGCGAAGGCGCCGGCAGGCAATGCGTCAAAGAACATCTTCTTGGCAGCGATGTAGTTGTCCACCGTCTTGTGGAAGTCGAGGTGGTCGCGGGTGAGGTTGGTGAAAATGCCGCCGGCAAAGGTGATGCCCTCGATGCGTCCCTGGACACAGGCGTGGGAACTCACCTCCATGAAGGCGTATTCACAACCCGCCTGGACCATCTCGTACAACAGACGGTTGAGCGTCAGGTGGTCGGGGGTGGTCTGCTTGGCGGCCTGCTCGGTGGTGTCGATGATATTCTTGACCGTGGACAACAGGCCGGCCTTGTAACCCATCAAGCGCGCCATCTCATAGAGCAGCGTGGCGGTTGTGGTCTTGCCGTTAGTGCCGGTGACGCCCACCAGGCGCAGGCACTGCGACGGATGGTCAAACCACTCGTCGGCAAGATGGGACAGCGCCTTGACACTGTCCTCAACGAGTATATAAGTGACGTCATCGCTCAACGTCTCGGGCATCACCTCGCACACGATGGCGCGGGCTCCGGCAGCGACCACATCGCCGATAAAGCGGTGGGAGTCGACAGCAACGCCCTTGACGGCGACAAACAGCACGCCCTCGCGGGCCTGGCGGGAGTCATTGATGACATCTGTGATCTCGACATGAGTGTCCCCTACCACCTGCAGTGGCTTGACGGACGAGAGTAATTGTGATAATATTTTCATGATGATATGACGATTTTAGGAATTCTTCAATCTTAAATCAATGCGCTGCCCCCTGGAATAGCCCGAACCGGCAGCAAGGCTCTGGCTGACCACCATGCCCGATCCCGTGAAATAGACCTTGAGGCCCGAATCCTCCAGGATCCTGATGGCTTCGCGGATGTCAAGGCCGATGACATTGGGCACTCCCGTCTCGACATTTCCCGGAGCGGCATAGCGGTGTGACGTCTTCACACCCAGCCCACGCTGGATGTTCTTGAGTTTGCTGTCACCGCACGAGGCGAACAGCGTGGGATAGAACTGCACATCCTTGGCGCTGCTCTTCTTGTTCTGGGTGACGTAGTTCGCGGCCCCGCCCAGCATGCCGCGGGCATACATCTTGCGAGCCACGTTCTTGAGGACCATGCCACTGCAGGCTCCCGCACTGCGGTCGGCGCCCGACATGAGCACGATGCACGAGTATTTGGGATTCTCGTAGGGGAAGAAGCCGCAGAAGGCGTAACGCTTCTTACCGGTGTACTTTCCACCCTCGACGTCAAACGCCGTACCCGTCTTGCCGGCAATCCTCACCATCGAGTCCTGCACCCAGTGGCGCGCCGTGCCGTGTGAGCCCCACACGACATCATAGAGCATGGTGCGCAGCTTGCGGGCGTTCTCAGGCGAGCACACCTGCTGGCGGATATAGCTCACGGGAATGATCGAATCGGGTTCATTCTCGCGGGACAGTTTCTTGAACAGGCGGGGACGCACATACTTGCCGTCGTTGGCGATGGCGTTATACATCGCCAGGGTGCACAACGGCGGGATGCGGGCGCCATAGCCATAGGCCTGACGGGAGAGCACTACCCTACCGCCGTCCTTGATGTCGGCGGGATGATACCAGGGCGTTTCCTCACCGGCGATACCCAGGTGGAGCGGGTCAAAGAAGCCCATCTCCCTCAAGCGCTCCTGGAATGCCGGCGGATTGGAACCATACTTCTTGGTGATGATCTTGGCCATACCGATGTTGGAAGAGGTCTCGATGATCTGTCGGGCCGAGCGCGAGGCCGCGCCGTGGGAGTCGGTAATGGGTTTGCCTCCGGCATACGCCCATGAGGAGCCAGTTACCCATTGCTCATCGATGTCGGTGACGATACCGTCCTCGAGGGCCACCATCATCGAGATGGTCTTGACCACCGAGCCGGGCTCGTATCCCAGCACCGCATGGTTGATGCTCTCGACATACTCATCGGGATTACTTTTACTGCGCTCCAGGTTGCTGACGGCCTTGATGTCGCCCGTGGCCACCTCCATGAGGACGCAGGTCGCCCAGTCGGAACCCGTCTCGACACACATATCGTACAACTCGTTCTCGACAATGTCCTGCAGCTGCACATTGATGGTGGTGGTCACGTCATAGCCCTTGACAGCGGGGACGCTCTCGGCGGGGACGATGGCATTGGTCAACTGGATGTTGCGGGCAATGCCGGGAATGCCATACAGGAGCGAGTCGAGCGCGCCCTCCAGGCCAGAGCGGCCGTGCACGCCGGTACTGTCGAGGCTGCCGATACTGCGGGCCGCCATCGTGCCGTAGGGCTTGGTGCGACGAACGAACAGCTCGTAGTAGAAGCCGGTCTCGTTGGTGGGTTTGCGCAGGTATGGGAAGGTGCGCAAGCGGGCATATTCCCTGTGAGTGATCATGTAGGGGAAGAGCCTGTAAGCATGATTCATGCGCGTTTTCTTCTTCGGGTTGGAAGGATCGGGCTTGGCCGCGTCGAGGATGTTCTTGCGGTCGTTCATGATACGCTCATGCCACTGGGCGGCAGTCATGGTGGTGTCAAACCTGGCCAGACTGTCACACAGCGGGCGGATGTACTTCTTGAGCGTGTCCTCGACGATGCCTTCCGAGAACCAGTCGATGCGCACCACGTAGAATTGCAGATTGGCGGCCAGCACCGTACCGTTGTCGGCGAGCAGTTTGCCGCGTTCGGGCGGGATGGGCGTGGGCACGTCCAGCACCTCGCTCGCCTTCTTGTTCCAGGCATCGGCCTGGACAACAGTGGTCTTGACCATGCTCCATGTGATGACCGCCGAGAAAAGCAGCATGATGCCCACGACGAGCGCATAGCGCCACAGGATGTGTCCTTTGTTGTTCTGTTTAGTTGCCATTGCTGTTGTTGTTTATGGGGTTATTTGGACTTGAGCTCATAGGGCGGGTCGAGCGGCGCCGTCAGGCCCAGGTTGCGGGACCTCATGCGTTTGACCATCTCACTCTCGCGGATCATCGAGTTATAATCGGCACTGGCCTTGACCAGGTCGGTCTGGGCATTCGCCAGGTCGGTCTTCAGCGCGATCAGCTCCTGGATGCTGCTCTGGCAGGCAAACGTGTTGCCGATATAGGCCAGCGCCATGGCCATCACAAAGACGACATACACCCAGTTGCGCTTGAAGAACTCAAGCGAGAAGATGCGTCCTTGCAGGAAACCCTTACCGGTTATCCTGCCGACCGTTGCTGTGGATTTATTTTTTTTATCGCTCATTGCTGTTACTGTATTGCATTGTTATTGTTGAAGTTAGGTTGATATATCGTCGGCGCTCAGGCATTGGGATCGACCTGGGCGACCAACTCGGCGACACGCAACTTGGCGCTGCGGGAGCGGGGGTTGCGCGCGATTTCCTCGTCGCTGGGCACGATGACCTTGCTCACGACCCGCCACGGCGTGTTCGTGCGGCCATAGAAGTCCTTCTCGAGGCGCCCCTCGACGTTACCCGTTCGCATGAAGTTCTTGACCAGCCGGTCCTCCAGCGAGTGGTAGGTGATGACGGCCAGGCGTCCACCGGGGTTGAGCACACTCAGCGACTGGGATAACAGCTTGCGCAGGGCGTCAAGTTCGCCGTTCACCTCGATGCGTAACGCCTGGAACACCATCGAGAGCTCTTTCTTCTCCTGCGAGGGCTTGAGCAGCGGACGCACAACGTCAACAAGCTCACCCGTCGTGGTCAAGGGGCGCGCCTTGGCAATCGCCGCCGCCAGGCGACGCGACTGCCGCAGCTCGCCATAGAGGTAGAGCACGTCGGCCAGCCGTTGCTCGTCGTAGGTGTTGACCAGGTCGCGGGCGCTGAATGCGGCAGAGCGGTTCATGCGCATGTCCAGCGGCGCGTCGGCCCTGAAGGTGAAGCCACGCTCCACCTCGTCGAAGTGATGGAACGACACTCCCAGGTCGGCCAGAATGCCGTCGACGCCGTCGATACCGTAGTATCGCAGGAAATTCTGCAGGTAGGCGAAATTCGCATGTGCAAACGTAAACCTATCGTCCATCAGGCGGTTGCGCCATGCGTCCATATCCTGGTCCATTCCCACAAGGCGGCCATCTGGTCCCAGTAGGGACAAGATGGCGCGGCTGTGACCGCCGCCACCGAAGGTGACGTCAACGTATGTGCCGTCGGGCTTGACCGCAAGCCCGTCCATGCTCTCTTGGAGCAACGCAGGTATGTGATACACAGTCTGTTCCATTACTGTTTTTATTGCTATCGAAGTGTGTACTGGCATCCCACTTTTTGGGGACTTCAAAGGTACTGCTTTTTTTTGGATAATTTGCAAACTCAAACCGAAGAATTTGCAAATTTGCAAATAAAAATTGTTAACAGGCCCTGTTAATAACTTTAATACCTCTATTACACAGCGACTTAGACTCTACTTTGCAATTGTAAAATCAAGACATTTTCAAGCAAATCGTCGGTTTTGGGCCGAAACAAACGTCAGCGACGTAGATTTAACATATTTTATGTATTACGCACACTTTTTTAGTAAGATTTTATCTACTTTTGCCATGCAAATCGGGGCAAACCCCGTGATGGCTCACAGTTAACGCATGGAGCAATATTGAGATCAAATTATGGGCAAGGACACTTTTAAAAAACTCGGATTATCGATGGAGATCGTCGAGCGGACCGATACGCCGTTTTACTACTACGATATGAGCTTGTTGGCCACGACATTGCAGGAAATCAAGCGGCAAATCGCAGGCTTCCCCTATGTCGTACACTATGCGCTCAAGGCCAACGGCAACCCTCGGATACTCAACGAGATAGCCCGTCAAGGGATAGGGGCCGACCTGGTGAGTGGCGGCGAAGCGAAAGCGGCCCTTGAGGCCGGTTTCATGCCTGAAAAGATGAACTTCTCGGGCGTGGGAAAGACCGACCGCGAAATCGCCTTTGCCCTCGACAAAGGGGTGGGATGCTTCAACGTGGAATCGGCTCCCGAACTGGAGGTCATCAACCAGCTGGCCGTCACGATGGGGAAGAAAGCCCCCATAGCCATCAGGGTCAATCCCGACATCGACGCCCACACCCACAAGTACATCACCACCGGAACCGCCGATGACAAATTCGGCATCAATCTCGAAGCCGTCGATCAGGTCATCAAGCAAGCCATGTCTCTTCCCGGCATCCACCTCAGGGGGCTGCATTTCCACATCGGGTCACAAATCACTTTGATGAAACCCTATGCCATGTTGTGCGACACCATCAACGGCCTGCTTGACGACTACGGCCGGCAGGGCATCCACTTCGAACTAATCAACGTGGGCGGAGGACTGGGCATTGATTATGCTGATCCTGACGGACATCCCCTACCCGACTTCGAGTCCTACTTCAACACCTTCAAGTCCAGGCTCCGGCTCGAGGCGGGACAGCAACTCCACTTCGAGTTGGGGCGCGCCATCGTCGCCGGATGCGGTTCACTGATTGCCCGGGTGGTGTATGTCAAGGAAAACCGCAACAAGAAATTCGTCATCCTGGATGCCGGCATGAACGACCTGATCAGGCCCGCCCTCTACGGAGCCTATCATGAGATTCAGAACCTGACCGCCGACGAAGATGAGCACGAACTTTACGACGTTGTCGGGCCGGTGTGCGAGTCCAGCGACGTGTTCGCCCGTGACCACCGGCTGCCCGTCACACGGCGCGGCGACCTGATTGCCATCCGCTCGGCGGGAGCCTACGGCGAGTCGATGGCATCGACCTACAACATGCGCGCGCTGCCCCAGAGCGTTTTCTCGACACATCAGTCCATCTGACCCCCGTCCTGACGCATTGGGCCAGGGGAGAAGCCTGTAGAGACGCAAAATTTTGCGTCTCAAGGTCAGCATGTTAGTAACGCCTGACGAACGGAGACGCAAAATCTTGCGTCTCTACAGGACGCAGATGGCTAACCCATTGACTTTTAATATACTTTAGTCGAACTCACGTTAATTCAAGTCAAAGCCGTCAGCCTTGTTAACCTCTTGTCCCCGACAGTTATCTGCTGAGATGTCTTTCACCCTGCTGCTTACAATTAAAAAGTAGCGGTTATCGCGCTGTAACACAACGGATTAATGAAAACACACCAAAAAAAACGAAAAAAATATTACTGAAACCTATAGCAAAATAAAAAAATATGGTTACATTTGCATTTGCTAAGTAAAATTTGATCTCATGGAAAAAATTGACACTCTTGACAAGAAAATTCTGGAAATTGTAATGAACAACGCGCGCATCCCTAGCAAAGATGTCGCTCAGGTTTGCGGTGTGTCGCGTGCTGCTGTACACCAGCGCATCCAGCGCCTCATCGACGACGGGGTCATTATCGGTTCGGGCTACAATGTCAATCCCAAGTTGCTGGGATACTCGACTTGCACCTTCATCGGACTCACGCTCGAGAGAGGCTCGATGTACCGCACCGTTGTCCCCGAGTTGCTCAAGATCAAGGAAGTCGTCGAGTGCCATTTCACTACCGGCCACTACACCATGATGATTAAAGTGTATGCCCGCGACAACGAGCACCTGATGTCGCTGGTCAACGACCGCATCCAGCACATCGAGGGCGTCGCAGCCACCGAGACACTCATCTCGCTTGAGCAGAGCATCAACCGCACGCTGCCCATCTACTACGACGAGTGACGCCTCTCCACGATTCCACACACACGCATCCTTCCCTCTCCCACACCGCACACCTCGGCGTGGGCGTTGCGTCATGTGACAAGCGAGAATAATGCGCTTTGTTATCAATGAATCAGATTTTTGCATTATCTTTGCGAGACGATAAGTGAACAATAACCCTAGCTGAAAAACTGCTACATCAACAACACTACAACAATACAATAATGGACAACAACAGATATTGTGTGATCATGTGCGGAGGCGTCGGCAGCCGCTTCTGGCCGTTCTCCAAGGCCGCCATGCCGAAACAATTCATTGACTTCTTCGGCACGGGCCGCAGCCTGCTACAGACAGCCTTTGACCGCATGGACGGCATTGTCCCCACCGAGAACATCCTGCTCATCACCAACGAGAGCTATGGCCCCTTGATCAAGGAACAGTTGCCCGAGATCAAGGACAGCCAGATCCTGCTTGAGCCGGCACGCCGCAACACCGCGCCGTGCATCGCCTGGGCCGCCCATCACATCAAGGCCATCAACCCCAACGCGCGGATGATGGTTGCCCCCAGCGACCACCTGATTATCAACGTGGAGAAATTCAGGCAGAGCGTGCTCGACGCGTTTGAATTCATCGAGAATCGTGACGCGCTCGTCACCATGGGCATCAAGCCCAGCCGTCCCGAGACCGGATACGGCTACATCCAGGTGGGCGAGCCCGTCGAGGGCAATTTCTCGACCGTGAAGACCTTCACCGAGAAGCCCAACGAGGACTTGGCCCGCGTCTTCCTGCAGACGGGCGAATTTTTCTGGAACTCGGGCATGTTCTTCTGGAGCGCCGACAGCATTCTCAAGGCCCTGAGCGACTGCGCCCCCGAGGTGTGTGCCGTCTTTGACAAGGGCAAGGAGCACTTCGGCACGCCCCAGGAGAAGGAATACATCAATTCCCACTTCGAGGCCTGTCCCAGCATCAGCATTGACTTTGCCGTGATGGAAAAGGCCCCCAACGTCTATGTCGAGACGGTGGACTTCGGGTGGAACGACCTGGGCACATGGCGGTCGCTCTACGACCACTCGCCCAAGAACAAGGACGGCAACGTCACCCAGAACTGCAAAGCCCTGATGTTCAACAGCCGCAACAACATCGTCGCTGTCAAGGGCGACAAACTCGTGGTGGCTTCGGGACTGGAGGGATACATCGTTGCCGACGTGGACGACGCACTGCTCATCGTCCCCCTCGAGGAGGAACAGAAGATCAAGCACTATGTGAACGACGTGAAAGCGAAGTTCGGGGACAAGTACCTCTAACATCACGTCTACAGGACACAACAGGATACAAAAAGGCCACGGGGCTCCCGCTTGTTGCAGGGGCCCCGTGGTTGATATCTATACTAAGGGGTTCACATGCCCGTCAAGTCCTCAGGGCTGCGGCGCGGGTTGCGAGGTGGTCGGGCGCGCCAGCAGTTCAAACGTGTCCACGTAAATCTCGGTGGTGTAGCGCTTCACCTGATTGCGGTCTTCCCAGGCACGGGTGCGCAGGCGACCTTCAAGATAAATCTGAGTGCCCTTGCGGATGTAGCGCTCGGCGATCTCGGCGTTCTTGCCCCACATCACGATGTTGTGCCACTCGGTGCGTTCGGGCACCTGCACGCCGTTGGCATTGGTGTAAGCATGGTCGGTTGTTGCAAGCGTAAACGATGCTACGGGCTGATTCTGTGCTACATAGCGCACATCCGGGTCCTTGCCCACTCGACCCAGCAAGATGACTTTATTGACTGACATAACTAATAAATGGTTTGTATATGGTTGTTTATATGTTGTTTATTCGATGTGAATCATTCTCAACACCCCGTAGCCTTGAGGGATAGGCCCACTCGCTCATGAAGGCCGAACAACAGGTTCATCATGTGAACCGCCGTGCCCGAACTGCCCTTGAGCAGCAAGTCCATCACGGCGTGGACGGTGAGCTGGCCGGTGCGGTCATTTTTGTCGAGGCGGATGAGGCACTTGTTGGTGTTTCTGACATCGGCGGGGACAATGGGTCGGTCAACGATGAAGACGAAGTTATGGTCGTCATAATACTGCTCGTAGAGCTGGCGCACCTTGTCCTCATCGACGCTACTGGTGAAACATGCGGCGACGGACAGTATTCGGCTCTCGGCCATCCGTGAGACCGTCATTTTCACGGGTTGGTTGAAGTCCGTCTGGCACTGGGTCAGCGCCCCGACCACCTCCTGTTGCTGGTTGCGTATCCAGGCGTCAGCAGGGATGCCGTCCATGACCGTTCGGTCGTCGGCAAAGGCGTTCTCGTCAATCGCCAAATAGAGTTCCAACGGGCTGTTGAGCAACAGGTTGCGCGCCATCGGCATCAATGCCAGCAACGCCGCCGAGGCAAGACTACCGGGCACCGTCACCAGGTGTGTGTCATGCACCAGCACGCGACGCTGCATCTCGCTCAGGCCATATACCCACGGGCCATCGGCACTGTGATTCAAGTTGTGGAGGCCACTCAGGTCAATGACCCGCACATCATCAGGGACAGTCGTCGAACCGAGCCAGGAGGACACCTTGTCACGGCTTCCACACAGGAAAACCACGTCAACGTCGTCGACATCGCGTGGAGCCGAGACCACGAGGTCACACTCCCCGACGAGGCCTCGGACAACCCGGTCAACCCGCTCACCCGCTCGTGCCGCGTCTTGCACCCATTTCAAATCCACATCAGGATGATTGATGAGCACGCGCAGCAATTCATCAGCACGCGGGTTACCGCAGCCGATTATCCCCACTCTGATCATTCAGCGATAGGGTCTTGCACGGAGGTAATCGTGTGAGGCGAATTCTTCGGCATGAATTGCTCAAAGACGGCCTGAGCCTGCTCGTGGGTCACACCCTCGGCCAAGATGGCCACCACGGTATCGGCACCTGCGATGGTTCCCAGCACCTCGGGGGGACGGCTCATGTCGATGTCATAGGCCAGACCCGGAGCATAACCGTTGCGCGTCTTGATGACAGCCAGATTTCCCGAGAAGGTCACCGACACCAGTCCCACCTGCTTGGCGGCGTGGGCATCGGTCTGACGCATACTCAGCAGTCTGTCCTGCAACTGGTTGCTGTCAGGGATGATGTACATGTAAGTGTTGCGATCGGTTGCCACCTTAGAAATCTTCAGAGCCTTAAGGTCGCGCGACAAGGTTGCTTGAGTCACATTGATGTTGTGCTCACGCAACATATCGGCCAATTCACTCTGGCTGCCGATGCAGTTCGTCTTGATCAAGTCAGTGATCAATTGTAAGCGGTCACGTTTTCTTTTCACGAGTACTTTCTTTTTTCTAGGTTTCTTTGTTAACGTTGTATCCATTTTACATATACACTTAAAGTTGGTTATTCGGGTTCAGTGTCAACCCCGTTTAGACAAGCCAAAGGGTTGTTCCACTTTTCATCTTTGTGGTGCAAAGATAATGACATTTCCGCTAATATGACAACATATTTATAGATTTTTTTTACCAAATTTTTCCATCCCAATGAATTTTAATGAATTATTCATTATATTCGGTAAGAGGAATGCACGAGAGTTTTGCCTATGCACTACACATTATTAATATATATAGAAGAATACCGCAGCGCTTCACACGTTACGGTATACAGGAGTTAGGGTGTCCGGTAAACATAGTTCAAGATGAATCAGGCAGGGACATTTGTTTATGCGGGCGAAACACCCGGAGGGTGTCATCTGAGTAGCCGGGGGTACCTGCTAATGAAACGAGCGAAGCGAGTGAAGTGGCAGGCACCCCCGGGCCCGCAATGCGTCCATATCGTCGCCGGAGGCGACCCCAATACCCATAACCGTCGAAGGGGTCGCCTTCAGCGGCATTCTTACGTACGTCCCTACTAGCTGCTCTAGGTTACGGGGGGACGGTTCTTCAGTCCGAAAAATGTAGGCATTTTTCATCCATGAGAACCATCCCCGATCGCTGGCGGGTAGGGCCTCGCCTTGGCGTGGCCGCAAAGTTAGGGTGAAATCTGGCTTAATTGAACGCGGATGCCTATTTGTTTAATTCGCGAAATTCGTAGTTTATTTTCGGCCACGCCAAGGCGAGGCCCTACATCTTGCGGTTTCTCCACTGGTGCGTTTTACGGACAAGCTAATAACTTTAGATGTCAATGAGTTAGCCATCTGAGACCTGTAGAAACATTGAGCATCAGCAACTTAATTTTCGTCAAACTCACGTTAATCAGGGGTAGAGACGTCTATGTCGCCATGCCTTATGGTAACATATAGTGAGGATTCTTCTGAAACCTCAGCCAGGCATCGAGCAACTGGGGCAGGACGGCAACGAGTTGGGCATGTGCCGTGCTGAGGTTAGTGTTATCGTTCTGAATCTTGTCGATGTAGCATATCAGGTTATAGCACATGGTGTATTGCCCAGCCGACATGAGGGCTTCGGGCATCTTTTGGTCCTTCATCTCCTTTGTGAACCACAGGGTAGTGCCCATTTTGGCGGCCAACTTACTGTTCTCCTGAATCACTGTGCTGGGAATGAGATCCACGCCATTAATCATTCTGCTGGTTCGCCTGCTCCATCGCTCATCGGGACGCAAGGCCTTGACCATGTTGGACATCAATCGGTTGTGCCACTCGGGGTCCTCATAGAGGTTGTTATAGTTCACCTGCCGCATACGCCTGAGGAAGACCTCGCTGGTCATATCGATGACCGAGTTGGCACGGTTCATCGCCAGGGACTCGAAGACGGCAAACTTCATGTGGCTGAGGAAGTCTGCCCTATTGCCCACGAAGGTGCCCCTGATCCACCCGAACAACTTGTTCTTCACCCAAGCTCCGGCGCAGTTACCCACGACGGCAAGCAGCAGCAGGGTTGCCGCCACACCCAGCCAGAAACCGTTGCCCACCAGCAGCATGGCAATGAAAAGCACCATCACCACCACCAGTATGACAAGACCGTAGTTGCGCAAGCGCCCTATCGTCAGTTTGCCCAATCCGTCACACAGTTTGTTAGTCCAGGACGCGAAGCCCTTCATTTCTTTGGAACCGGCCACATCGTTGATGATAATCAGGTCCAAGGCCTTGTCGGTGCGCGTTCCGCCACGGTACTTGCGCATCCTCTCCTCGGCCAGCAAGAGGGGGTCGATTCCCTGGTTGTCCACGATACCGCCGTCCATGATGCCAAACGGCTTCATGTCGCCATCGGGAAAGCCGTCTTGACGGGAGACCTTGAAATCAACGGGATACATCATCGGCTCGAAGCCGCACGGGAAGCACGACGAGCAGGCCAGCGCCTCGCCCAGCGTGATATCGTTCACGATGCTGCGCTTGATGTTGTGCTGGTTGTTGCCGAACACACCATAGGAGGTCCTCACGCCATTGCTACTGAGGGTCCTGCGCTCCTCAGTCAGGCGGAAACGGAACGGCAGCGAGTTGTCAAAGTCGGTTGCCAGCGCCGTGTAATCCTTGACGGTCACGTTCCCGAAGTTTTTGATGATGTCTCCCATCACCGCCCCGCCAAACAGCTTTTCGTCATAGATGTCAGCCATGATTTTGATGACCGAGGCATCGCGGTTGGTTTTCTCGTCATTCAACTCCTTCAAGGCAAGCGTCATCAAGTCCTCGTCGCGCAAGAAGGCGTACAGCTTGGCTATCACGTCGTCCACCTTCTCTCTCCTAGCCTTAGCGAGCATATAGCGCAACGCCGGAATCGTTCCACCCGAGACCGACGTCAATGCCGTCACCTTGTCCAGCAGTGTGTGCTCTTCATCAAGTTTAACGGAATTCAAGAACGACAGCGCTCCCAGGCCGAACATGGCAGCCCTGTACCCGCCGCCCGAGAAACACATCCCGATATTGAGTTCGTCCGGGACGCTGCTGGCGGCACTGCTATCAAGACCGTTGCCGGTGATACTGTTTTTGTTTTCCATAACCGTAATATTTCAGATTAGCGACAAAGGTAATGAAAACCGCCGATATTACCAAGCCGACGGGCAGAAACATCAAGTGAGCCCCAAAGGGATCTTATCCATCCTTTTGGGGGCTCACTTTGATAGGACAACACACTTAACAGGCAGTAACAGGCCATCGGCCTCGTTAGCCGATTAAAGTTGGTTCAACAGCATGTTGATGAGCAGGGTGACGTCCGAAATGTTGATGGCTCCGTCCTGGTTGATATTGGCATTAACCTCGTAGAAATCATCGGGATTATTGCCCGTCATGAAGTTGATCAGGGTGGTCACATCAACGATGTTGACATAGCCGTCACCGTTGACATCGCCACAATAGCGCTCATAGCTGTAACCAATCTCGGTAATAGGGAGTTCGACATTGGTGCCGCAGCCTTGAGTAACGGTGGCATTAGGGAAGACATCGCCCATGGCAAAGTCAACAAAGCTGGTCCAGTTGTTGGTATAGGTCATCGCCTTGTTACGGATGCCCGAGGTGTAGAAGGGCGCGTAGTCACTGCCCATCGTGCAGTTGTCGTCATCCTCGGCGTCAAGGACGATAGTCACAAGCAGACTCTTGCCCGCAGTCAGGTTGAACGGTTCCTGGATTTCAAAAGCAAGCACCTGGTCCTCGCCATAGCCCTCAAGCAGGTCTATGTCATATCGGCCCTCGGCAACAAGTTCGCCGAAATCAAAGAACTGCTTCACACCATCCTCGTTGATGACAAACTCGGTGGCATCAATCTCCTGAAGATAGACCCTTGCATTGCGGACAATCTCTTCGTATGACTCAGAATAGAACTTGAAATTCAGGAACTTGATCTGCACGCCTTCCTTGCCCTCCATGTTGGTGAGCAGGTCGGGAGTGTAAATCATCTGTGCTCCGGTGTGGGCCAGATAGAAGTTGGTCGGTGCCATGTCAAAGTAGGAGCCGTTATAAGTCTGGTTGTCCCCGTAGTAGTCTCCCACTTCAATCCATCCAATGAACTGAGCCTGGGCTGTCATCGCCAGCGCGGCGACAAAAAAGAGAGATAAAAATTTCTTCATCATCAAAACAGTTTTTTTAGAGTTAACTATGCGAATAACAACATATTTATTATCAATTTCTATATCCGAAACCGAGTGAACAACAATCACCCACAAAAATACAAAAACGCAGGAAAAATTTCCCAAAAAGGGATGAAAAAAAAGAACGCAACCACCGTTTCTGGCAGTCGCGTTTTATCATGGGTTACGATATAGCAGTTGACCCTGAAAGTCTCTTTAATGCGAATTTCGCTAAATAAGCCAATTTCACTAAATTCGTGTAATTAGCATTAGCCCCGCAGGGTTATGGGCCAATAGCTATATCATTGCCTTATCGTGAGGGGAAAAGCCTCATCGTTGATGATTACATCTGTTTTGTCCCCATGCGTGCATGAAACACTCCAACAGATGTAATCATCAACGATATCCCGTTATTCACTCAGGATGATGTCGATAATGGTGTTGATGTCGGCAATGGTAACCTCGCCATCACCGTTCACGTCGGCTTCGGGGGTATAGGTATTCCCACCCAGGATGATGGCCAAGACGGCATTGACATCGGCGATATTGACCTCACCGTCATGGTTGACATCGCCCTGCGGATAATCCTCCGGCATCAGGTCGTCCACAATCTGCCCGAAGTAGGGGCGCCAATTCCCATCGGTCTGGTAGCCCCCAGCCGTCCCCTGCGGCACATGCAGCGTGCGGCCAGAATAGTTGCCATCATGCAGATAAAAAGGATAAGT
>JAEEGL010856402.1_pt1 | contig 14780 bp, 12 predicted proteins | sample 9134231 | NCBI WGS metagenome assembly JAEEGL01 (sample SAMN16246548, study PRJNA631951) | gut metagenome | biome: gut microbiome; feature: rumen; material: fiber-attached | host: Bos | place: Iran: Karaj | collected 2018-10 | reverse complement strand
CAAAGTTGAAAAGGGCAGTTCCCGGTTTTTGTGCCACTACCCGTTTCTCTGAGGGTGTCCGTAGGAGTGTGGATTACTTGTTGTCACATCCGGAATTACAAGTGGAAGATCCTGTATATGATGAATGGTGTGATCGTGTTATAGCTATTCAAGAGCAAGCAAAACAAATGTTCGAAAATAAAATATCATGATAAAGAGGACGTTTCTGTTATTGGCTGTAATCGCTATGTGTACAAAGATTACTGCCCAACCGATAGGGTGGGCTTCCGTTGACGGAATCACCGATGGTGGTAGGGGAGAGAATCCTGTTGTGGTGACCAACTTTGGTGAATTAAGAAAAGTCATCCATCGAGGAGATACCACCCGACAGACTATTTATCTGAAAGGGCATATTGAAGTGCCGGGACTCTTTACATTACGTGGAGTGCGTAACAAGAGTATTATTGGACTTACCGGCTCTCAACTGGCAAATGATAAATATACCTTGGTGAAAGATTCGACCGGTATTCTTGCCCTTGAAGATTGTCGGAATATTATTCTTCAGAATATTACCTTCAAAGGCCCCGGGGCTTTCGACCGGGATGCCAGTGACAACCTGTTGGTATCACGCAGTGGGCATATCTGGATAGACCATTGTGATTTCCAGGATGGCATGGATGGAAACTTTGATTGTAATCAAGGTTCAGACATGCTGACTGTATCTTGGTGTCGATTCCGTTATCTCAAGCAGCCTTGGCCAAAGCTGGAAGATGATAAAAATGATGATCATAACAGTGATCACCGTTTCAGTAACCTGTGGGGATCGAGTGACAGAGAGGGACGGATTAGCGAAGGTAAGCTTCGTACCACATTCGACCATTGTTGGTGGGATGAGGGTTGTCGCATGCGCATGCCCTTTGTCCGTTTCGGGCAGATTCATCTTCTTAACTGTCTGTATTCCAGTAGTGTGGCATCGGTGTACATCCAGGCACGCTATAAATCGAACGTGCTGGCAGATGCTTGTGTGTTTGTCAACCGTCCGAAGGATAACAAGATATTCCAGACTCCTTTTTCTTCCAATCCTAATTATCAAGACTACAATATTCGTTTCAGACATTGCATAGGCGCAGTTAATCTTGAGCAGCGTCATGGTGATGCTCCTTATTTTAATCCTCCTTATCGCTATGCAGCTGAGAACGCATCTTTTGTGGAATCAGCGGTTAGGAAATCAGCTGGAGCTACCTTACACATTGTATTAAAATAGTAGTATTAATAATTCCTAAATCTGTCGAAAATCGTCTGTCAACATGATCTTCTTTTATTGAGATTATTTATTTTTGCATGCGATATAGTTAAACATAAAACTGAATGGTATGATGAAAAAGATTCTGCCAATACTCTTATTGATAGGCTTGCTTGCGAGTTGTTCAAAAGATGATGGTGACTGGGAGCCTATGAAGTGGAAAGCGACCTCTTCCGTAAAAGAAGAGAAAGGTAGTTTTATTATTGAAGCCGAAGGAGCTACTGTTTCCTTTATTTGTAAAAACTACAACTCGCCTTGGATAGAAGGAGCTCGTATCGGTAATCAATATTTTAGTCCTGACGAAAACGATCGTAAATCCTTGAAGGGTGATTGGTTTTCTGCTAAGATTACTGATAATCAACTGGAGGTAGTAATCAATAAGAACAACACCCCGATGGCGAGGGCTTTTCTCCTTGAGGTTACTGCAGGAGACATCTTCCATACTTTCCAGTTTGTACAGAAAAATCCTTGAGTATCCAACGACAGTACATTGCTATCGATCTGAAGTCATTCTATGCTTCTGTAGAGTGTGTCGACAGGGGACTTGATCCTTTGTCAACGAATCTTGTGGTGGCTGATAAGAGTAGAACGGAGAAGACCATCTGTCTTGCGGTGTCTCCTTCCCTGAAATCCTATGGTATCAGTGGCCGTGCACGGTTGTTCGAAGTGGTACAGCGGGTAAAGGAGATCAATGAAGAACGACGTCGTCGTATTAACGGTCGTCTGACCGGCAAGTCATATGATGATAACCTGTTGAAAGTCAATCCACAGCTAGAACTTGACTATGTCGTGGCTCGTCCGCGAATGGCCCATTATATCGAGAAGAGTACTCAGGTTTATCAGACATACCTTAAATATATAGCCCCCGAGGATATCCATGTGTATAGTATTGATGAGGTATTCATGGATGTTACTCATTACCTGCAGAGTTATAAGATGACTGCTCATGAGTTAGCCATGACGATGATCCGTGATGTGTTACAAGCCACGGGCATTACCGCTACAGCAGGGATAGGTACCAATATGTATCTTTGCAAGGTGGCCATGGATATCGTGGCAAAACATATACCGGCAGATAAGGATGGGGTACGTATCGGAGAACTCAATGAGATGAGTTACAGACAACAACTGTGGGACCACAAGCCTCTCACCAGTTTCTGGAGGATAGGACGCGGCATTGCTGATCGTTTGTCACAGTATGGCATAGATACAATGGGAAAGATTGCCCGCATGTCATTGCATAACGAGGAATTGTTGTATAAACTCTTCGGTGTGAATGCAGAATTGATTATCGACCACGCCTGGGGGTATGAGCCTTGTACAATTGATATGGTAAAGGCGTATAAACCGGAGAATAACTCTTTTAGCAGCGGACAAGTATTGCAGTCGGCATACGAGGTGAAAAAGGCTAGGGTAGTGGTACAGGAGATGGCTGAAGCAGCTGCGTTGAATCTTGTGGCAAAGCGAATGGTAACCGATCAGATTGTCCTTCACGTGGGCTATGATAAAGAGAGTCTTTCCAATCCGGCGATAAGTTCACAGTATAAGGGTGTTGTCTCTACAGATCACTATGGCCGCAAAGTACCTAAGTCGGCCCATGGAACAGCCAACCTCAGTAGGCAGACCTCCTCTACACGTATGATTACTGAGGCTGTCTTGTCGCTTTACGACCAGATCGTTGATCCTCTGTTGTTAGTCCGTCGACTGAATATTTCCACGAATCATGTCGTTTATGAAACTGCTGTCGTTCATCATCAGGAACCAACTCAACTGGATCTTTTTTCTGATTATGAGTCTGAACAGCGACAACGAAAAGAAGAGCAACAAGCACTGGAAAAAGAACGAAGGATGCAAGAGGCACAGTTGGCTATTAAGCAACGGTTCGGCAAAAATGCAATTCTTAAAGGTGTTAATTTCCAGGAAGGGGCAACTGCCATTGAGAGAAATGCACAGATAGGTGGGCATAGGGAATAGTTTAGAGTTTAGGGTTTAGGGTTTAGGGTTTTGTATGATGAACGATTATAAGGATATTATTGACTTGCCGCATCCTGATCCGCAGTATCATCCGCGTATGTCGATGCTATCGCGGGCTGCACAGTTTGCCCCTTTTGCTGCCCTTACCGGTTATGATGCAGCTATCGAAGAGACTGCCCGACTCACAGATGAACAGTTGTTTTTAGATGAATATCATCAGGAGTTGTTAAATCGTAAATACCTACTCTTGCAAGAACAACTCACAGAGCATCCGACCGTTACCATCGTCTATTTTGAACCAGATACGAAGAAGTCGGGAGGTGTTTACCGTTCAGTCACGGGCATTGTAAAGGATATCGATGAATACAACCGTTGTCTGATATTTACCAACGGTCAGCAAATACCGCTGATGTCCATTATCGACATCGATGGAATAGAAGAATAAATTTTTTCTTTACATTTTCCTTTGAAATGTTAGTAGTTATACAAAACTTTTGTATATTTGCATAAGTTTTGCTATAACCAGCATTTGAAAAGTATGTCTGATGTATCAGGACAACGAGTATCATAATAAAGAGAGCATCCAAACAACATTCTTGGATCAGATGGAACTTCTTTATAAAAAGTTCTATCGCAAACTGTTTCTCTATGCTCTCACTTATCTGGGTGAGGAGGAAGAAGCCCGTGATATGGTAAGTGATATGTTTGTCCAACTATGGTATAAATGGAAGGAAGAACAGACCGTCAGAACCCCATCAGCATCTTATCTCTATGCAATGTTACGCAGTCGTTGTGTTGACAAACTGCGTCGTCAGGAAGTGGAGAACCGGTATTTGCAACAGTTGGAGAAAGACCGTTTTGACAATGAGGAAGATGTTAAGGAGTATGAACAGACCGTAACCCGTTTATATACAGCCATCCAACAGTTGCCTGAACCCGGCAAGACCATCTTACATCATTGTTATTTTGACCACATGACCTATCAGCAGACAGCAGATAAGTTACAGATGTCGTTGCCAATGGTGAAAAAACACATGGCAAAAATCTTCCAATTGTTGCGTGATAAGTTAAAAAACGATAAAGGCGGTAGAATATCACGCCTTATCTCGTATCTATTATAAAGAAAGTGGAATCTATGGATAATAACAGACATATAAATATCGGTGATGATCAACTGGCAAGCACGAAAGAAGAAGCCTTGGTAAGACGTGCCTTGCTGGAAGAATACCCTGTGCCTGATGCCATGGAGGAATTCCAGAGATTCCGGAAGAAGGTCTCTTCAGATGATTCTCTGACTGTAGATAAAGAGCCGTCTTCTTCCCGTAAGTACACCAGATATATCTCTTTCTTTGCCGCTATAGCAGCCTCTCTGCTAGCAATATTCGTGTTGTTTTATAACAGAGATATCGCTGACCAGAAGGTGTCTGAAACACAGCCATCAGACCATGAGGTATACACTGCAAAGAATTATGACTCGAATAACGTAACGCTGAAGAGTAGTAACAATAAGATTAATTATCAGTTGGTTGCCACGGATAATCCCATCGTTAGTGATATCAGTTATGAGCTTGTTGACTTAGATGATTATGTGGAGAGTAGTGCAACATTATCAGTTCCTATGGGTAAGGTGGTTAGAATTGTACTTCCAGATAAATCTGTTGTGTGGTTGAATGCCGGCAGTCGTCTTGTTTATCCGGAACGTTTTGCCACGAATGGACCTCGTCTGGTAAAACTTGAGGGAGAAGCTTATTTCTCCGTTACACATGATCCTAATCATCCTTTTATAGTAGATGGCGGTTCAATACAGACAAAGGTTTTGGGAACAGAATTTAATGTGAGGAACTTCCGTGGGGAAAACGTAAATATCACTTTGGTAAAGGGAAGTGTTTCGGTTTCACCATCTTCCGGCAATCATACGCCCGTTATCCTGAAACCTGGACAGCAGGCTTCTTTTGATGCATCCTCTTTCTCGTCCATGGTGAAAGATGTTGATGTAGAGGTATATACTTCATGGCGAGAGGGACAGTTCTATTTCGATGGTCAGACCTTACGTGAAGTGATGATTGAAATCGGGCGTTGGTATAATATGAATGTTACTTTTGAGGATTTGAAGTATCTCAAGGATAAGTTGCATTTCCATGGTGACCGTAATTGGGGTATTCAACAGGTCGTCAAAGAACTGCAGTATATCTCCAGTTGTCAAATTCGTATAGAGGGATCTGATATCATTGTTTATTAAATCATTATAATATCGTTTATATTATAATAAAGAGATAGTCCTTCATCTGTTTTAACAAAAATTAAAGGTAGAGAATCGCAATATTACTCGTAAATAGAGTAAATATGTTTAACCGTTAAAGCAACAGTTATGTTAAGATCAAAGCAATTCTTATTGTTGTTGATTCTTCTTGCCTGTTTTACTTTGGGGAGTTTTGCCCAAGGTAAATTAGTGACTGTCAATTTCAAAAACGTAGAGGCTTCGCAAGCCCTACGACAAGTTGAAAAGCAGTCGGGTATGAAGATTCAGTTTAATTACAATGATGTCAATTTCAATGTTACGTATTCCGCACGTAATGCATCGGCATTGGCTGTGGTTCACGACATTGTTGGCAGTCATGGGCTTTCGGCTGATACCGAAGGCAATTTTATCCGTATAACCCGCAAGACTCAGCAGTCAAAGTTGAGCGGCAGGGAAAGAACTGTATCTGGTTATGTCCGTGATGAGAGTGGAGAACCGTTGATGGGTGTACCTATCAGCATCGGTGAGTCACAGGTACGTACAGTAACGAATACTGATGGATATTATTCCTTTCCGATACCTGTGGAGTCCACCACATTGAAATATACTTATGTGGGACTCAGTACGGAGTATGTTCAGATTGCCCAGGGTGATGCGGATGTGAAGAGAGATGTGGTTTTACGCTCTGACAATCAGCTTGGAGAGGTTGTGGTTACCGGTATTTTTACTAAAGCCAGAGAAAGCTACACAGGTGCTGTCAGCACTATCAACAAGGAAGAACTGGATCTTCACAAAGGTCAGAACCTCCTTCAGACACTGAAGACTATCGATGCTTCATTGAACTTCCAGGTAAACAACCTGGCTGGTAGCGACCCCAACACCTTGCCCCAGATTACTATCCGAGGTAATTCCAGCCTGCCAATGAGCGTCACTGAGTTCAATCGTTCAACCAGCAACTCGGTCAATACGCCGCTCATCATCCTTGACGGCTTCGAGATCAGGTTAGAGAAACTCATGGATTACAACGACGATGAAATAGAAAGCATCAATATCCTAAAAGATGCCGCCGCAACGGCCATCTATGGCTCACGCGGCTCAAATGGTGTCGTTGTGGTCACAACCAAACAACCTGAGAGCGGTCGCCTTCGTATCAATGCAGAGGTAGGTGTCGACATTGAGGCTCCCGACCTGACGAGCTACGACTACCTGAATGCCAAAGAAAAGTTGGAATTGGAAAACTCGCTGGACATGTATTCGGCCACATACACTGCCAACGACTACAACTTTCAGGAGCACTACAATACGAAACTCAAAAGAGTGCTCTCTGGTGCCACTACTGACTGGCTTAACAAACCCGTACATACCGGTGTGGGAACCCATTACAACCTGCGTTTGGAAGGTGGTAGCCGTGAGTTCCGTTGGGCTATCAGCGGCAACTACAAAGACACCGAGGGTGCCATGAAGAACTCCTATCGTCGTTCGTTCAACGGCAGCATACAACTGACCTATATGTTGAAAAACGTCACTTTCAAAAATTACACTACGCTTGGACTCGTCCGTTCACAGGAGAGTAACTACGGTGCCTACAGTGATTATGTGGCCAAGCAGCCCTATGATATACCTTACGATGAGAATGGACAGTTGGTGCCTTACTTCGAGAACTTCCTTGGTCCTTCACAGGGAAATGGAAGTGCCAATCCCTTGTATAACGCGGAGCTGAACACCATCAACAAGTCTGGTCACGAGACACTTACCAACAACTTTGCCATTGAGTGGCAAATCGTTCCCGACCTGAAGTTCCGTGGCCAGTTCGGCATCAGTAAGCTCAACAATACGAGCGACTACTTCTTACCTGCCGAGCACTCCACATTTACTACCAGCTCTACCTACAGCAGTGATGAAGGATTCCTTCGCCGAGGCATGTACCGCTATGGAACCGGCAACGGTTACAGTTACGACGGCAATGCCACACTGGCCTACAGCCACGTTTTTGCAGAGAAACACCTGCTCTACGCTGGTTTCGACTACTCCATCTCGGCCAGTGACAACCTGTCGTATTCTTTCACAGGCGAGGGAATAGCCGACAGTGACAACCCCTTCTTGGGCAATGCCCGTCAGTATCTGAAAGACGGTTCGCCTGTCGGAAGCAAAAGCAAGTCGCGCCGCTTGGGCTTCACGGGTAACGTCAACTATACCTATGACTCACGCTACTACTTGGATATGTCTTATCGTGTTGATGGAAGTTCCACCTTCGGCAGCGACAAGAAGTGGGCTCCTTTCTGGTCAGTAGGTATCGGATGGAACTTACATAACGAAAAGTTCCTCAAAGGCAATCCAGTGCTGAATATCTTACGTTTGAAAGCATCTATCGGTGAGACAGGTTCTCAGATGGGCAGCGGCTCTGGTGCCAGTACTATCTTCCAGTCCATCACCACCAGCAAGTACATGAACTGGAACGGTTCACAGCTTACCGCGTGGGGAAACCCCGAACTGACATGGCAGACTACACGTGAAATGAACGTCGGTATGGAGTTCGGCATGTTTAAGGGACGTCTGAAGGGCGAGTTCAACTTCTACGACAAGAAGACCTCAAACCTGCTCTCCTATATGGACCTGCCCAGCAGCATGGGTATCAATAATTACATCGCCAACGTGGGTGAGGTGAAAAACCGAGGCTGGGAACTGGCACTCAGCGGCTATCCCATTCGCGACATGCGCCACGGCTTTACCTGGATGATGACAGGGCAATTGGTTTACAATAAGAGTTGGATATCCAAACTCTCCGAGTATGTCAAGGCACAGAACGAGGCCTACCGTGAGCAGAACGTCGACGTGTCTAACCTCTTCTATGAGGGATACCCACAGAATGCTATCTACGCAGTCAAGTCGCTGGGAATCAATCCTTCTACTGGCGAGGAAATCTATTTGGATCGCAACGGAAACATCACCGACTCTTGGAAGGCTGGCGATAAGGTTTTCTGCGGACAGTCAGATCCCAAGTATCGCGGTAACTTCAGTAACATCCTGCGTTACAAGGGATGGACACTGAACTTCACCTTCACCTATTACTGGGGCGGCTACCGCTACAACAGCACCCTACTTAATAAGGTAGAGGTGACCATCAACCAGCTGAAGAACCAGAACGTCGACCGCCGCGCACTGACTGACCGTTGGATGAAGCCTGGTGACGTAACCTTCTTCAAGGGTTACAGCAATACTCAGACCCGTGCCACCTCGCGCTTCGTGATGAAGGATAACGTACTTGAACTCTCGTCTGCCAGTCTCCAGTACCGCTGGGAGACCGACTGGTTGCGCAAGAACTTCAGTATGCAGACGGTTATTTTCTCCATCAACACTAGTGACCTCGTACACTGGGGCTCCATCAAACAGGAGCGTGGAACCAGTTATCCATACGCACGCAACATACAGGGCAGCATCAAACTGTTTTTCTAAGTGAATTGACAATTGACCATTGATAATATTTGATTATTATGAATACTAAGATATATAAAATAAAAGGTTTAAGGTTCAAGGTTCAAGGTCTAAAGGATATCTTACCTTTATTCCTTATAGCTCTTTTGCCTTTATTTGCTTCATGCAACGACTGGCTCGACGTGCGTCCCGACACGGAGCAGAAAGAGGACGGACAGTTCTCCACCGAGAAAGGCTTTGAGTCGGCCCTGGCAGGATGCTACATCCAGATGGCTTCCACCAATGCCTACGGACTGAAGCTGACCATGACCAATATTGAGGAACTTGCCAACCTGTGGTATATCAATTCCGGTACTACGATGAACGATGCCAAAGCATTGAGCAGCCACGACTATGAGAGCGATTATTCCAAGTCGGCCGTCAGCAGTATATACACAGCACTTTTCAAAACTATCGCACAGGCCAACCTCATCATTGAGAACGCCGACAAGAACAAGGATGCGTTTACCACCTCACGTATGCACGATATTATTAAAGGCGAGGCTTATGCCATTCGTGCCTACTGCCAGCTGGACATCCTTCGTCTGTTCGGACAAGTGCCACAAGCGGGCAGCACACCTGTCAGTCTGCCTTATTCTGAGACCGTCGGCATCAACGATATGCCTAAGTACTACGACTTCAATAACTACGTTAAGAAGTTGGAGAGCGACATCACACAGGCCGAGCAGCTGCTTCGGGAGACTGACCCCGCCACGATCTATCCCTTCAACCGTACTTATGTGACGGGCGAGGAGTACGAGAAGAATTCTTTCCTCATGTATCGCCAGATGCGACTGAACTATTGGGCTGTCCGTGCCCTTCACGCTCGTATGGCACTTTACACCGGTGACAAGTCCACGGCCCTCACCATTGCACGTGAACTTATCGAAGCCAAACTACCCGACGGCACCCCCGTGCGTCCGATGAGTGGTAAGAAAGACTATGACATGGGTTATCTGGCCTGTCCCAACGAGTGTTACTTCAGTATTAGTAAGTACGATATCAGGAGTTACATTGATGGCTACTTCACAGACAACGAGGAGCGTATCATTGGAACGTACGACAGCAATACGCTGGCTCTGACACAGGCCATGCTGTCCGAGCTCTTCGACGGTGAGAACATGGACAGCCATAACCGCTACACCACCCTTTGGAACCAGCGTCTCAAGGATGACAACAACAATATGTGGGTAGGTTTCATGCGCTACAGCTATGATGATGACGAGGTCCAGAACAAATCACTTTACTACCAGATTATCCCGATGCTTCGTACTTCGGAAATGTATCTTATTGTCATGGAAACGTCTAATGACCTGGCTGAGGTGAACAGCCTGTACAACGACTACATGGTGGAGCACAACGTGGGAACGTCACAGCCTTTCACTTCGCTGGCCGACGTCCGTAAGTGGATAGAGAACGAGTACCGTCGTGAGTTCTACGGCGAGGGACAGATGTTCTTTACTTACAAGCGATTGGGTGAGACTTCCATCAAGTGGCTTGATACACTCGCCACAGAGGCTACCTATGTGCTGCCATTGCCGGAAACAGAGTACGACCCCGATAAGTCGAGAAACAATTAATAAATCATCAAAACCTTTAACGCATTATGAATATCAAGAATATCACATATCTGGTCGCGGCAGTGGCTTTCGCATGTTGCGTCCAGTCCTGCGAGAAGGAACTGGAGAGCTACTCTCATCAGGAATCATACTTGAATTTCCGCTTCCAGAAGTCCAACGGTGACGATATGCTCAACAGCGAACTGGCGTCGTCCAGCTCCGTTGTCAACACGCCGGTACAATACAACTTCAAGACCCACGGCACTATACAACAGGACACCATCTGGCTACAGGCTAAGTATATTGGCTTCGTCACTGATTACGACCGTGAATACACCCTGGAGCAGATCGAGGTGGCAGGTGCCGACAATGCCGTTCCCGGCGTTGATTACGTGGCCTTCGACAACCCTGAGGCCCAGCGCGTTATGGTGGTCAAGGCTGGTGAGAGCAACTTCCTGGTGCCTGTCATCCTGCTGCGCAGCAGCGGACTGCAGAAGAAGGATGCCATCCTGAAAGTGCGCTTTAAGGAGAACAAGAACTTCAAGAACGGTTTTTCCAACATGCAGACACGCATTATCAGTTTCACTGACCGACTGATGAAGCCTGCTGTCTGGGACGAGTACAACCTTGATTTGCTTTTCGGTTCCTACGGCGATGTGAAGTTCCAGTTGATGTTAGATTGGAGCGGACTGTCGTGGAGTGATGAGTTCATCAGTGAGATGTACACTACTGACAAGGCCTACTTCGACTACCTTTCTGCTTTGTTCAAGAAACGACTGGCTGAGGAGAATGCCGAGCGCCAGTCCAGGGGCGAGGATGTATGGCGTGAGGCTGACGGTACAGCCATCAGTTTCAGTCCGGCCTTGCCACCGCGTCCTTAACCTTATTATTAACGTAACAAGAAAGTAACACTATGAGCAAGAATATCATACAAATAGTCCTGGCTATGCTGCTGCCCTTGGCCGTAGCGAGTTGCTACAGCGACGACAGTTCTCTGGGTGATCCTGCCAGCGTGAAGTCTATTGAGATCAAAGATATACCGCCACAGTCTGCCGTCTCTTTCGCCGGCAAGACTCTGACCATAACGCCGGAGATTACGACCGACTACCCGGAGTCAGACCTCAAGTACACGTGGTACATCTACGTGGCCAACTCGTTCGAAGAGGCTCATTTCCGTGACATCCCTATTGGTTACGAGCGTGAACTGAACTATGAAGTGAACCTCAATTCGGGCACTTACGTACTGGTGCTGGAGGTGAAGTCGATGTCCACCGGTTATGCCCGCTACACACGTACCCAGTTGAACGTTGCTACCGAGTTCTCAGATGGTTTCTACATCCTTAAGGAAACGACTGACGGCAAGAGTGAAGTAGATCTGATTACCAAAAGCGGATTCTCTACAGATATCCTTACCAAGATGTCGGGCGAACCCATGGACGGCACGCCTGTGTCATTGGCTTTGGTCTATCAGCAGCAGTACGTCAACCCTGATGACAACCAGATGGGACTGACTAACATGCTTAATATCTTCACCACTCATGACTACCGTGCCTACCGCACTGAGGACATGAAGCAGATCTTTAACTATTCTTCCATCTGCTATGCAGGTGAATCGAACGATGACATCTACTACAACATGTCAAATGGCTCCAACTGCTTTTTCATGACTTCAAAGAAAGGTATCAGCTTCAAGTCGTCTTCAGGAACGAACTCCCGCTCTACAGGAAAGTTCGGATTACCGGCCGTCGAGGAAGATGTAGATAAGCACATACAGTTGCTTAACTGTGGTCGTATGGGTATGGCTTATTGGAGCAATACCAAACACGGTGTGCGCTACCTGAACAGCACTGGTACATTGTCAACAGACGTTACGTCAGACCCCACCGGTGGTCAGTTCTGCGTCACCAGCGGTATCAACCGTATTGGTGGTGTGGAGAACGTCTGGTTCCTGTCTGAGGATAAGAACACGAAGCAGCGTTACCTGCATCTGGTGAGCAACATGGGTGCTCTCCGTCAGACGATAGAGATAAATCCTTCTACACACCTTGCCAAGGCATCGGTCATTGCGGCCTGTGGCGGCAGTGCTTCTTATATCTATTGTGTGGATGGTGGCAAACTGTATGCTTACGGATGGGCTAACAACAACGAGATTGAGGTTTCGCTGCCCGGCCTGACGGGAAACATTGCTTACGTTACCAACCAGTGGTTCTGGGTGGCCGGTTTCGGTGACACGACCTACAACTTCGATAACCTCATTGTCGGCACGCAGTCGGGCGATTCCTATACGCTCTATTTCTACGACAAATTAGTAGGTGGCGTGCCAACTGCCGAGGCTTACCGTACAGTGACGGGTACAGGAAAGGTTCGCTATATCCGCCGCGCTACGCCAGTAGCGGTGTCTAATCTTATTATGACATCACCGAGTGCCATGCGTGGAATGCCTATCTTCCCGACAAGTGAATAATACATGAGAACTGTTTTAGCAGTTATGTAGTTGATCAGACATCTGCCAATCTCTCTCGTGCAGGTGTCTGATTGTTATTACAATAATATTACAGCTAAGATAATAAAACACCTAACTATACGTTATCTTGAAAATAGCTGCTTTTACATTTTTGTTGTTTATATGAAAAAGAATTACACATTTATTTTAAGTGCTCTTATCCTCTTGATGATGGGTATCAGCATAGCTGGCTGCCGCAATAAGGTTGAGGAGGCACCCGTAGTCGTGGAAGATGAAAATGATACCACGGTTGTGAATACCACTTATTTTATGGCCATCAATGATTACATGACAAACGTCATCGGTAAGCAATATTCACAGGGTGATGTAAGTATTCCATGTATTATGACAGTGGCCGTTGATGAGAGCAACGCCGATGATATCCTGGTATGGGGTGATTTCTGGGTATATAATTATCAGGTTATCGGCGACCTGTTACGTACGGTTTCCGGTGGTGGTCATCCGGGATTGATGCATGTTCGTCAGACCGGCAACACTTTTGAGGTAACCCGTTTTGAAGGTGTTGAGGACGGATCCAAATATATGGAGAGCGCAAAGAGGATCTTTGGTGATAAATACAATGATTTTAACCGTATTAACAGCGATGGAGAGAAGCGTGAGGCCATCCGTAAGGATATTATCGCCCAATACGTGAAAGAACACAAACTGCCGGTATTGAGATATCAGGATAATGGTTGGCCGGCCATCAACCTGCCGAAGAAATAGACATCATTTACAAAATGCATAGGGGCCTTAAGGACTTTCATGACCTTAAGGCCCCTATAACTATATTCCCTAACTCCATAATAGCCTTTAGCGATTTTATTCACGCTTGACTTGCTCAGCGCTCGCTTAATCGCAATTTTTTTCACTCTTTACTTTATACCCCCTTAGCAGAGCAGCGATCTGTTCTAATCCTTCCTTGTCGGTCTCATCAAACTCAGCGAGATTTGTACTGTCAATATCCAATACTGCCCAAACCTTGCCGGCAGGGTCTTTTACAGGAACTACTATCTCTGATCTGCTCAGAGAACTGCAGGCGATATGTCCGGGAAACTCCTCAACATCCTTAACTATGATTGTTTCTTCTCTTTCCCATGCTGCTCCGCATACGCCCTTGCCGAAAGGAATCTTATAGCAGGCGACATCACCTTGGAAAGGACCCAGTTGAAGTTCATCGTTTTTCACCACATAGAATCCGATCCAGAAATACCCCAGGCTATTCCTGATGGCTGCTGACACATTGGCCAGCACCCCCACGACATTCGTTTCTCCTTCTATCAATGCCTCGATCTGTGGAAGCAATTCCTCATATTTTTCTTTCTTTGTCATAATGTTCTATGCTTTTATTGTTTGCAAAGATACGAAATATTTATTTTCCTCCTACATATTTTCAAATATAATCCATGTAATTGGTGTGTTTTTAGTGAGATTTCTGTAATAAAACTAGAAAAAAATGGGGTAAATAGTCGATTTTTGATTAAAAACTGTTAAATTACACGTGGTTTACTTGTTTTTTTCCATTGAATCGTGTATATTTGCAATGTGTTTTTCATAGTATTAGATTTAAAGATCATTTCGGAGTGCGGCGGCACTCCTTTTTTTTGCCTTGTATTTTAATAGGAAATAAAAAATGCAGCCTACTTTCAACCAAGCGAGCTGCATTCAAATATAGTTAGTATGTCTTTTGAGAGAGAATGATTTAACTACTTATAATACGTAAAAGGGGGGCAAAAGGGTTACTTTTATCTT
>JAEEGL010706612.1_pt1 | contig 14780 bp, 10 predicted proteins | sample 9134231 | NCBI WGS metagenome assembly JAEEGL01 (sample SAMN16246548, study PRJNA631951) | gut metagenome | biome: gut microbiome; feature: rumen; material: fiber-attached | host: Bos | place: Iran: Karaj | collected 2018-10 | reverse complement strand
TATCATATATTACAAACCAAAGAGGATATAACATTGCCGCTGGTGATGGTGATTCAACATACAACAAGGATGCATTCCGTGGAAGTATGGCTTATTCAATCTTAAATACAGATTTTGATAAGGATACACATTCTGAAATATATAGATATTTCACATCTCCAGTAGATGCATCAAGTTGGGTTTCTGATGATAATGATGTTGCATTTAACATTGGTTCAGTATACACAGGTTTATCAGATTCATCATTTGCAAGCCTTAATAAAATTAATATGCTTTGTGAATCAAGACAAACTCAAGATACATTATTAACTGAATCCTTAAGATTCAGAAATGATGATTATTCAGTTAATATGGGTGATACTTTAAAGATTGTTGATGAAAATTTATTAAAATTCTGCGAAGGAAAGCCTATTGGGGCTGTATTAGATAAAAATTCATATGATGAATATGAACATGCACAATTCTTCACATTTGAAGATAATAAAACAATTAATTTCTTCGATGAAGAAGTATCAATTTTCTCAGCATATGCAGCGTGTGATCCTATCACAGATGTAACAAAGACTTTCCAAGATTTCGATATACCAAAGCTTATTGGTGGATGCGATATTGAATGGGAAAGTGAAAACCCTAAAGTTATTGCGATAAATAATAACGAGACTGCAACTGTTTCAAATTCATTCTTTGCAAGAGGTATTGTTACAATTCCTGATGAAACTACAGTTGTTAAATTAACTGCAAAAATTTCAAAGGATGCTTCATATTGTTATAGAGATTTCTATATTACAGTTTATGGACGTAATAGAAAGCTTGGTAACATCTCTTCAACAAACACATTAAAGGAAATTCGTACAGATAAATATTCTATTTATAATAATCCAAGAATCTTCGCTTTAGATGATTCAAGTATTTCTCAAACAGAATTACCTGCAGATTATTATACATTAGAAATCACATATGAATTTGCACTAGAAGCAAAGACAGGTGCAAGATATTATGGTGTTGATGGCGTTTCTACATCAGTTCCAGGCGTATATCGTGTAACTTGTGTTGCACAAGAGGTTGAAAATCCAAATGTTAAATCAACATATGTATATTATGTATATGTAGTTGATCCTCAATGTACAATCTCATTTGATAGCGCTCCAAATGTATCATTAATGCCAGATGGAATCGTTATTGATTCAGTATTAACAAACGTTGAAGGTTATATTGCTGCATTACCAGTTCCAAATGGAACAACAGTAGAATCAGCATATGATTTAATCCATAATGATGATGCATTATTCTTCAAGGTTTCTAAGACAAATACTGAAGCTCAAATTAAATTTAACATTGACGAAACTCATCCTAATTTCAATTTAGGTAATGGTTACAAGGTATATTATACTGTTATCAATGATGAAGAATATGAAAATAGAGATAAAGCATCTGACGCAAAAGATTCACAAGATAATCCTATATTTAAGAATGCTAATAATGCAGATGCATTAAGAAGCTTTGATGTTACAGCTAAGAATGTTGATAATATTGCTGCATTTACATCTCTTGCAAGAACAGGTAAATTAGCTGATGAAGAAACAGCATCTACTACAACGATTTATAATTTAACTACTGATCTTGATTTCTCTAATTATGATTTCAAGGATTGGTTAGGTACAAATGATACTAATAAACCATTCCAAGCTTTATTAAATGGACAAGGTCATAAAGTAACTAATTTCAATTTCTCAGTAGCAACATCTAATTTAGATTCTACAAATAATAAGAGTGTTAATATGTTCTATCGTTTACAAAACGGTACAATTATGAACATTGATTTTGAAAACATCAATATTGCAGAAGATGGTGGCTTAGAAGTACCTGGTGTAACTAAGCAAGTTGGTATTATTGGTGAAATGCGTGGTGGATTCGTACACAATGTACATGCTAGAAAGGTTGAAGTTTATACTTATCAATCTGGTGGTGGTATCATTGGTCAAATCACTGGTTTAACTAATACAATTACAAATTGTTCATTAATTAACCCATTATTCAGCATGAGAGAAGATGCAACAAGAGAAGAGCTTGTTGAATCATTTGAATCATTAGATCCAACTGATTCTCACATTTATCTAATCCATGCATCAAGCAAATATGCTGGTGGTATCATTGGTAACGTTCAAATGAATGGTGACCAAGTCTTCTTAAATCTATATGTTTCTAACTGCTTATGTATCGCAAACATCGGTGATGAACAAGATTCAGGCGGATGTGTTGGTGGTATCGTAGGAAGAATCAAATCTGGCCCTGAATATGTAGTTGATGTTCGTAATAATGTTTATAAAGGAACATTAATTGCTTATGGTAACTACAATGGTGGTATCATTGGTGGATTTGAAACTGGTGGTGCAGACGCAAGCATTAATGGAAATATATCTATTGCTGTATTTAGATATCGTGGAACTTATTTAGACGCATTAGCTCAAAAGCTATCAAGCACTAATTTATATGAATATGCTCATAAGAACTCATCTCCAATTGTAGGACGTGTATCAGTATCTGCAGATTATGGTGGATATTATGCAGCAATTAATTTTGGTACATGGAGAGAAAATTATTCTAATTATATTGGATCAGTATCATTAGTATTTGACTTATATAATGAAGAAACTCATTCTGAATTCAAATTTACAAAAGCATATTTAACAACTTTCGGCTTCGATTTCGAAAATATTTGGAATTTAAATGAAGATACTCAAGAATTTAGTTTAAAATAATTCAACAAAATAAGGGGATACCTTTAGGTATTCCCTTTTTGTTATTTTTATGTTATTTTATGTAAATAAATATCATTTATTGTAAAAAAATAAAAAAATATTTATAATAACGCTATGGAGCTAAAATCATGGAAGAAAAAATTAAGATTTTTTTGAAAGAACAAAATATTAAATTAGATAAAGAAAAATTCATAATTTGTGCAGTTTCAGGCGGTGTAGATAGTATCGCCCTTCTTCACGTTTTATATAATTTATCATATAAAGTTGTTTTAGCTCATGTAAATCACCATTTAAGAGAAGAATCAGCTATGGAAGAGGCTCATATGCAAGCTTTAGCTAAAAGCCTTAATATTCCATATGAGCAATATGATTTTTATCATAATGAGGATGAAAATTTTGAAGGACAAGCCCATGATGAAAGATATGATTTTTTTAAATCATGTGCATTAAAATATTATACAAATATTATTGCAACAGCCCACCATCAGGATGATCAAATTGAATCTGTATTAATTAAAATAATGCAAGGAAGCAATTTATATGGCTATGGTGGCATAAAAATTGCTAATTATGATGGTAAATTTATAACTATTAGACCACTACTATGCGTTAATAAAGATGAAATATATAATTATGTAAATAAAAATAATTATATTTATTTTGAAGATAAAACTAATTTATCTGATGATTATTTAAGAAATAGAATAAGACATCATATTACTCCACTATTAAAAAAAGAAGCTAATATAGACGAAAAAATAATGGAATATTCAATCCAAATGCATGAAGCGTTTGAATTTATAAGAAAATTAAGTAATTCATATTTAAAAGAAAATGATAATAAAATTAAATATAATTCCTTTAAAAAATTAGATAAAGCATTAAAAAAGGATATTATTTCATTATTATTAGAACAACATAAAATTAATAAAACATATGATTTAATTAATGATATATATCATTTTTTAAATGATAATAAAGGTAATAAGAAATATTCGTTAGGAAATAATTATATCTTTTATAGATCATATGATGTCGCATATATAAAAAAAGAAATAAAAAATGAATATTGTGAATTAGAAATAGAAAAAGATAAAGAAATTATATTTCAAAATAGATATAAAATATTATTATCTCAAAAGATACTTTTTAATGTAAAATGTCTTAGATTATGTTATAATAATCTAAGAATGCCTTTATTAGTTAGAAACAGAAAAAAGGGTGATGAAATATCACTTTTATCTGGTTCTAAGAAGATAGCTCGCATTTTTATTGATAATAAAATAAATAGCTCAAAAAGAGATGAAATACCTGTTTTTGCAATGAATGATGGTGAAATATTATGGGTATTTGATTATGCAAAATCTAAATTTTGTTTTGAACAAAAGGATAATGCAGATATTTATTTATATTGTGAGGAAATAAATGAATAAAGATTTAGAAAAAATAATATTTAATGAAAAACAAATAGATAATATTATATCTAATGTTTCTTCTAAAGTTAATAATGATTATAAAAATAAAGAACCTTTATTCATTGGGCTTTTAAAAGGAGCTATACCATTTATGACTGATTTAGTTAAAAAAATCAATCTTAAATGCTTTGTAGATTATATTAAGGTTTCTTCATATAATGGATCTGAATCAACAGGAAATATAAAAATAAATGGACATATTCCTGATGTTAAAGATAAAGATATTATCATAATTGATGATATATTAGATACTGGTTTAACATTATTAAATTTAAAGACATTATTTGAAAATAATGGTGCTAAATCAATAAAAATAGCTGTTTTACTTGATAAGAAGGAAGGAAGAAAATATAATATTGAAGCAGATTATATTGGATCTATTTGTCCTAATGAATTTATTGTAGGATATGGTCTTGATTATAATGATAAATATCGTAATCTTCCTTATATAGCTATTTTAAAAAGAGAAGTTTATTGTAAATAGAAAGAGGTATTAAAATGCAGGATAATAAGCAACAAAAGCCAAAAAGAAGATTTGACTTTATGTTTATAATAATTTTTATTCTTTTAGCAGTAGGTATTTTCTTCTTAGTAAGAGGTCTTACTCAAAAAAGCTATAAAAATTTAACTAAAGACGAATTTGAAAATAGAGTAGCTGATGGCGTCATTAAAGGTGAAGTTTCAGCAGAGCCAATTGAAAATAATGATGGATTATATTATATTACAGGAAGCTATGTAGATACATCTTCAGGTAAAACAATATCTTATCGTGTTGTTGTAACAAGTGATGGATTAAATGAAATTGATACATTATCTACAGTTCATATTAAAATTACACCACTTTCAGCTAATGTATGGCTATCTATATTAATTTCATTATTACCTACAGTTATTTTCTGTGTAATCATGATATTAATATTTAGAGCTTTATTAAGAAGCCAAGGTGGTGCAGGTGGTGCAATGGATTTTGGTAAATCTACTGCAAACCTTGTTAGATCTAAAACTGTTACATTTAATGATGTTGCAGGATGTGAAGAAGAAAAGCAAGAATTAGTTGAAGTCGTAGATTTCTTAAAAAATCCACGTAAATATAGTGAAATTGGCGCACGTATACCTAAAGGTATTATCCTTTTTGGTCCTCCAGGAACAGGTAAAACATTATTAGCAAAAGCTGTTGCAGGAGAAGCAGGTGTTCCATTCTTCTCAATTTCTGGTTCTGATTTCGTTGAAATGTTCGTTGGTGTTGGTGCATCAAGAGTACGTGATATGTTCAAAACTGCTAAAAATAACGCACCTTGTATCATTTTCATTGATGAAATTGATGCCGTAGGTCGTCAAAGAGGTGCAGGTCTTGGTGGTGGACATGATGAACGTGAACAAACATTAAACCAATTATTAGTTGAAATGGATGGTTTCAACAATAATACTGGTGTAATCGTTATGGCCGCAACAAACCGTCCAGATGTATTAGACCCTGCCTTATTAAGACCAGGAAGATTTGATAGACAAATTACTATTTCAAATCCTGATGTAAAAGGAAGAGAAGCTATTTTAAAAGTTCATGCTAGAAATAAGCATGTTGATCCAAATGTTAAATTAGATGAAATTGCCGCAAGAACTCCAGGCTTCTCTGGTGCAGATTTAGAGAATTTATTAAATGAAGCTGCCTTACTTGCCGCAAGAGAAAATAGAAAAATCATCAACATTCATGATATTGATGAAGCTACAGACCGTGTAATGATGGGTCCTGCAAAGAAGAGCCGTGTAATTTCTCAAAAGGAAAAGATTACAATTGCTCACCATGAGGCTGGTCACGCAGTTATTGGTTTAAAGCTTGATAATGCAAATATCGTACAAAAAGTTACAATTATCCCTCGTGGTCAAGCAGGTGGTTATGCCTTAATGCTTCCTGAAGAGGATAGATATCTAGAAACAAAACAATCACTTCTTGATGAAATCACAGGCTTCTTAGGTGGCCGTGTTTCAGAAGAAATTAATTTTGGTGAAATCTCTACAGGTGCATCAAACGACTTTGAAAAAGCAACAATGATCGCAAGATCAATGGTTACTGAATATGGTATGTCTGATTTAGGACCTATCCAATATGAAAAAGCCGGCGGTTCAGTATTCCTTGGAAGAGACTATATGAAGGAGAAGAATTTCTCTGATCAAATCGCCCTAGAAATTGATAAAGAAGTAAGAAAAATCATTGAAGAATGTTATGAAAGAGCGAAAAAGATTTTAAATGATAATCTTGATTTAGTTAAAACTATCGCAGATTATTTAATTAAAGTTGAAACTCTTACTAAATCTGATATTGATGAAATTAATGAAACAGGTCATTTAGCTTGGTATGATAATAAAGTTAATGCAAAAAAATTAGCTGAAGAAGCCCAAGCTTTAACTGAAGATAAGCCAGAAGAAAAAACTGTTGAAACTGAAACACCTGTTCAAGCTGAAGAAACTAAAGAAGAAATAAAAGAAAATCAAGAAGAAAAAGAAACTGAACCTAAAGAAGAATCTAAAGATTCTGAAGAAAAGGCAGAATAATGCGTCTTGATAAATTCTTAAAAGTATCAAGAGTTATAAAAAGAAGAACTCTTGCGAAAGAAGTTTCAGAATCAGAACGTGTATTAGTTAATGGTAAAATTGCTAAACCAAGTAAAGACTTAAAAATAGGCGATATTATCACAATAGAATTTGGTATGAAATTAGTATCTATTAAAGTATTATCATTAGATATTTCAACCAAAAAGGCTGATGCAGTTAATATGTATGAATTAATTGAAGAAAAGATGAAATAAATCTCCATTTTGTTGGGTACCCAACATTTGGAGATTTATTTTTTATTTTTTTTAATTATTTTAAAAATTTTTGTAAAATTTTTTGATTTTCATACTCTTATATATATGAAGGGATATTAATTTATTTTAAAAAAGGAGAATGAAAATATGAAAAAAATAGCAAAAACATTGTTAATATTATCTTCATTAATTTTAATTATATTTTTATCATCAGCTAAAAGAAGAGAAGAAAATATAAATCTAATATTTTTAAATGAAGATAGCCTAGAGGAGGTAAATTATCAAATAAATGAATTAAATAATTATCATTATTTTGATGATGATGACATTATAAAATGTCCTTTTGTCTTCCCAACTAAGGGAACATTTTATATGAATTATTATTTTAACGATGAAAAATGTAATAAAATAACATTTACATTTAAAAATGATGCCTATTTTGAGATTTTATTGAATAACGGTAATATCATTGTTAATTCAAATAAAATAATAGATTTAGGCCTAATATTTAATTCAACATCAAAATTTGATTATGAGGTTGATAGATTATTATTAAATAATAATTTAATGTCTAATGATTATAAAGATTCTTTTGATTTAATATATGATATATCTACTAATTTAATAAATGTAGCTTCATATACTGATAATAATTATTATAATGAATTTTATTTAGATGAAAATTATCAGATGAATATTGATGAGATAAAGAATTATATAAATTATGAATATAATTATATTTCAATTGATAATATTAAAGAAACATCATATGAAATACATACATATATTAAAAATGATAATTTATATACAAGAAATACAATATATGTAAATAATAATTGTGAAGATTTATTAAATTTAAATAATATAAATGTTCCATATTTTAAAAAATATAATATAGAAGAAATAAAACAATTATTAAATACAAATGAAGAAATAAATATAGATAATTATTTAAATTCAAATGATAAAATAAGTTCTTATTTATGCTATGGATATAAAATAATTAATAATCAAACAATATTTGATTCATTTATTATTAACACTTATGACAATGTATCCCCTTCAATAAGTGTTAACAATATTAATATTTCTAATGATAAAACATTATTATTAGAAGATATTAAAAAGAATATTGTTATTTATGATGAAATAGATGGAATTATTAATAATTATGATTTAGATAGTTATGATGATTATTATCAAAATAAAGATATACCAGGTAAGTATTCATTAGATATTATCGCAAGAGATTTAAATAATAATATCGCAACATCTAATATCATTATTAATGTCTACGATAATGATTATCCTTTTATTAATTGTAATGAAAAGGACGATATTATAAATATTTATGAAAATAGATTATTATCAAAAGAAGATATATTATCTTATTTTGAAATATATGATAATTCATCAGAAATAGATATATTTATTGATGGATATGATTTATATAAAGATAATTATAATAAACCAAATATATATGAATTAAGAATAAGAGCCATAGATGAATCAAATAATGAATCATCCTATGAATTTTATTTAAATATTGAAGATATAACATCACCAATTATTAAATTTAATAATATTAAAATATCCCCTCAAGATAATAAATTATCTATAGATGATATTAAAAAGCATATTAATATCATAGATGATTTTGATGGTGAAGTTAATGATTATATAATTAATGATTTAAATGATTATAATACTTATTATATGATAAAAGGATCTTATCATTTTTCAATATCTGTATCTGATAATTCAAATAATAGATCATTATCTTTTATTACTATTTATGTAAAAGATGAAGATGATGAAATAATTAATGAATTTTTTATACCAGATGATAAAACAATCGTAATTAATAATGCTAAAAATTTATTAACTACAGCTGATATTTTAGAATTTTTAAAAAATAAAAAAATTATATTAAATATAGATAATATTGAGCAGCAAGAAAATAATTTAGGATCATCTAGATTATATAAAATTAAATCTGGTGATGATAATTATGATTTATATATAAATGATTCTATAGATGAAATAATTAATGAAGAAGAAAATATAGAAGAAGATATAAAAGAAGAAAAGGAAAAAGATAATAGTCATGTAGTAGTAATAATTATTATATTTTCTTCATTATTATTAATATCTATTGGAACAATGGTTGTTTATTATTTAATAAGAAGAAAGAGAAGAAATTGAATTTAATATAAAATTAAATTATAATATCACCGGTGATATTATGTTAGATACAATTTGTGCAGTAGCAACAGCCTTTGGTACATCTGCAATATCTATTATTAGATGTTCAGGTCCTGATGCGATAAATTATGTTAATAAAGTATTTAAAGGAAAAGATCTTACTAAAGCTAAAGGATATACCATTCATCATGGTTATATTATGGATAATGATGAGATAGTAGATGAAGTATTAGTAAATATATATTTAAAACCTAATTCATATGATGGTGAAAATGGTGTAGAAATCAATTGTCATGGTGGTATATATGTTACTAGTAAGGTAATGGATGTATTATTAAAAAATGGTTTTCGTCTAGCTACTAATGGTGAATTTTCAAAAAGAGCCTTTTTAAATGGTAAGATGGATTTAACTAAAGCAGAAGCTGTAATGGATGTTATATCTTCATCTTCTGATTTATCTTTAAAGGCTTCTTTATCTTCATTAAGAGGTAAGGTATCGAAATTAATTCAAGATTTACGTGATAATTTATTAGATATTATTGCGAAAATAGAAGTTAATATTGATTATCCTGAATATGAAGATTCACCAGATGTTACAGATGATTATTTATATCCAATATTATCTAATATTAAAAAGGAAATGGAAGAAATATTAGATAATTCTAAAACATCAACTATTGTAATACATGGCATAAAAACATCTATTGTTGGTAAACCTAATGTAGGTAAATCTAGTTTATTAAATATGCTTCTAGATGAAGAAAAGGCTATTGTAACAGATATACCAGGTACAACAAGAGATACTGTAGAAGGTACATTAAAATTTAAAAATATGACTTTAAATTTAATTGATACTGCAGGTATTAGAGAAAGTGATGATGTTGTAGAAGCCATTGGTATAAAAAGAAGCCAAAAGGCTATTGATGAATCAGATATTTGTCTTTTGGTTTTAGATTCATCTAGACCTTTAGAAGATATTGATAAAGAATTATTAAAATTAACTGAAAATAAAAAAAGAATTATTATTTCAAATAAAGATGATCTTGATGCATGCTTCCATTTTGATGATGAAATTAGAATTTCTTGTAAGAAAAAAGAAGGAGCCAATTTAGTATTATCTAAAATAGAAGAAGTAATGAAAATATCATCATTTAATCCAAATAATGATAAATATCTATGTAATATAAGACAAACAGATCTATTAAATAAATCTTATCAATCATTATGTGATGCGATGAAGGGATTAGATCTTAAAAATGATATATCTTTAATTGAAATAGATATGAGACAAGCATTTGATTATTTAGGTGAAATTATAGGTGAATCATCTCCTGATGAGCTTGTAACTGCGTTATTTACAAAATTTTGTTTAGGTAAATAATATGGATATATTAAATGATTTATTTAAATTAAAAGATGATAAATATAATGAATTTAATTCATCTTTAATTAATAATATAGATAAAAATAAATTCATTGGAGTAAGAACTCCAATGATTAAAGAATTAGCTAAAAAATATATAAATGATCCAGATATTAATATATTTTTAAATGATTTACCTCATCAATATCATGAAGAAAATATGTTACATGGTTTATTAATATCTTTAATTAAAGATTATGATAAAGCATTAATAGAATTAAATAAATTCTTACCATTTATTGATAATTGGGCTGTTTGTGATTCATTAAAAATTAAAATATTTAAAAATAATGAAGATAAATTAATTAAAGAAATATATAAATGGCTTAAATCTGATAAAGAATATACAATTAGATACGCCATCGGATTATTAATGAATCATTATTTAAAAGATAATTATGATAAGAAATATTTATTATTACCTTTAAATGTTAAAGTTAATACATATTATGTTAATATGATGATTGCTTGGTATTATGCAACAAGCTTAATTAATCATTATGAAGATACATTATATATATTAGAAAATATATTAAATAATGACTTTATCTTAAAAAAGACTATATCTAAAGCAATTGAAAGCTATAGAATAGATGATGATAAAAAGAATTATTTAAGAAATTTAAGAGAAAAGTATAAAAAAGAGTTATGATTGAATTTTATTCATTCATAACTTTTTTAAAATCACCCAAACGGATGATTTACATTTAAATAAAATGATATATAATAATAAATGATTTTTATGAGGTGAAATTTATGAAAAAAAGAAATATATTATTAAGTGTTTTAGGCTTTGTAGCACTAGCTACATTAGCATCATGCGGTGGTAAGGAAAACCCTGCAAAAAAGGGAAATACAACAAGTGGAATTAAAATTTCGACTACTAAACCTTCAATTACATCTGTACCTGTAAATACTTCAACTTCTACATCTACATCAACTTCTACATCTACATCAACTTCCACATCTACATCAACTTCCACATCTACATCAACTTCTACATCAACTGAAATTTCTACTTCTTATGGTCCTACAACTAATTTATGGGCCGATCAACAACTTGTAGAGAGATATGATTTTGCTGATGCAGTTCGAGATCTAGATGGTCATCCACAAGATTTAGGATATACTTTCGCTGATGTTACTTACTCTATTAACGGAAGTGAAGAATCCGTTTGGGAATTTTATTTTGATGAAGATAAAAATAGATGGGTATCTGATGATGAAACTGCAGATGAATATTCATTCATTTTCAATTATGATATTCTTTCAAGAGTAGGCAACCCATTTAGCCAAATGTCTTTCTATATAAATGAACTTGCAAGATTCCCTTATGGTGTTAAAGAAGTAGACGATGGTTCTACTGCCACATTTGTATGGGATGAAGAAGGAAATATAGTATTATTTGAATCAACTGGTTGGGATTTTGTAGATTCAGATACAGTTGAAGATGAAGCTTCATTTGAAATTGAATATTATTTACCAAAGAAATAATAATAAAAGAAACAGGGCTAGCAATAGCCCTGTTATTCTTTACTTATTTTAAATGTTACACCAACATCTTCATTAGTTACATTTAATTTCATTCCAAAGAAATCAACTGTTTTAGATACAATACTCATTCCTAAGCCAAATTGTCCTTTAGATCCTTTTTCATATGGTCTAAATTCACTATTGATGAATTTTTCATCAATATGCTCACCATCATTATATATACATAATTTATTAGGCTTTAAGATTATCTTTATTGTAGTTTTCGCATATCTTTTTGCGTTATCAATAATATTATCTACAACAGTATACCAATTTTCGCGATATCCTTTAAAATTTACATCCTCAAGATTTAAATCAAATTTAATATCTGTTTGGAATTTAAATGTTTCAACTATTTCTAATATTAATTCTTTCATTGAAACATCATAAAATTCTTCAGTCTTTTCTAAATATTCTAAAGAATTATATTGTAATAATCTTTTTACCTTATGAGTTAATTTGTCTGCCTCATTAATGATTATATTGGCAGTATTTTGATCTGCCATTCCATCATTAATACTTTCAGCATAGCTTTTTATTACCGCAATAGGAGTTTTAAAATCATGTGATAGATTTTGAAGCATCTCTTGTTTAGTTTTTTCGTTATGCTGTAAATCTAATCTCATCTTATCCAAAGCTCTAGATAATTCACCTATTTCATCTTCACTTTGATCAATATATATCTTATCATAATTATTCTTAGGTAATGATAAGATATGATTTTGAATTCTTTTAATTCTATTTGTTAATTTTATTGACCAAATATAGATAGCTGAAATAGAAAGAAGAATAATTAAGAAGAATGTAATAGATAATTTAACAACCATGTTTTTAATAAATGATCTTTGATGTGTATCATCTGTAATAATCATTCTATAATCTCTTGAATTAGAAATTTCATTTATTCCTCTTGTATCATAAGAATAATAAATAGTTCTATCTCCTAATTTCTTTTTATATTGAAGATGAATAAATTCATTTGTTCCATCTATTTCATTATCAATCTTATTTAATATATCCTCTAATTGGTTATCACTAACATAATGATTTAAATTTGCTGATTTATTATCATTACCTTCAAATGATGATACATATGCAATATTTATTTTTTTAAAATCTACTTCGTTATCATAATCATCATTACTAATTAATGTTAATTCTGTCCTTAATCTTAAAAATATTTCTTCTTCAGAATCATATGTCATATATGAAACTGTAATTAAGATAAATATACAAGATGAAATTAAGATTGTGGCAAAGAATAATATAATTAATTGTGATGATATGTTAATTTTTTTCATCATATAATTAATCTATATCCATATCCATAAAGTGTTTCTATTTTTAAATTTGGCATTTTTTGTCTTAATCTTCTCATTAAATCATCAACTACTCTATCTGATCCAAAATAATCATTTCCCCAAACTACTGCCAAAATTTGATCACGAGAAAAGGCCTTTCCTTTATTATTTAATAAATAAAGAAGAAGATCATATTCTTTACTTGTTAAATTAATATCTACACCATTTTCTGTGACAATTCTCTTATCATAATCAATAATATATGTATTAAATTCAAATGTATTTTGTTTAGTTTCACTATTATCATAGCTTCTAGCTAAAAGATTTTTAATTCTTAATAATAATTCTCTTGTAGAATATGGTTTTGAAATATAATCATCTCCACCAAGCTCAAGACCCATTATTTTATCTATTTCTTGATCTCTGGCAGAAGTAAAGATAATAGGCATTTTAGGGTTATTTTCACGGATTTTTTTAATTAAATCATATCCTGATGTTTCACCAGGAAGCATAATATCTAATATCCATAAATGAAAATCAGAAGAAGCATGCTTTAATGCATCTTCACCGTTATTAAATACTGTTACATCATAATCTTCCTTAATTAAATACTTCTTAACTATTTCAGAAAGATTATATTCATCTTCAACAAACGCGATTTTAAACATTTATATCACCCCATTTAATTTATTATAACATATAATTTTTTAAAAAATAAAGGGCTACCTCCCGGCCGCCCTATTATAAAAGAGAAAATATAATCGTCTTATCAATTAAGACGATTATATTTTAACAATTAAATGTCTAATAAATATATTTATATTATGTGATATTGTGTTAATTATTTATCATCATACATTTTTTCATAAGGATCATCATATTCATCTTCTTCATAATTATCGTCATATGAATCTTCCTCATCATCGTATGAATCTTCGTCTTCGTATGAATCTTCTGAATCTTCATCGTCATAATTGTCATCATCGTATGAATCTTCATCTTGATCTTCATCTTCGTCGTCTCTATCTTCATCATCATAATCTTCATCATCGTAATTGTCTTCATCTTCATCATCATAGCTTCTATTGAATTCAGATCCATCACGTTCAAATAATTCAAGACTATTACGACTCTTTAAATCCCAAATTCCATCTCCTAAATAAACAAAATCAGAAGAAGTAGTAATATCTAAATAAAGTCTAGATAATTTTTGATTATATTCATCTTGGCCAATTTTCTTTAATTCAAGAACCTGGCTCATAAGCTCATTAATAGAAATT
>JAEEGL017357724.1_pt1 | contig 14781 bp, 1 predicted proteins | sample 9134231 | NCBI WGS metagenome assembly JAEEGL01 (sample SAMN16246548, study PRJNA631951) | gut metagenome | biome: gut microbiome; feature: rumen; material: fiber-attached | host: Bos | place: Iran: Karaj | collected 2018-10 | reverse complement strand
ATAATTTAAAAATATTTTATTTTTAATAAAAATTAAAAAAATAATCATAATAAATAAATAAAAAATTAATTATTATTTTTATATAAAATGCAAGACGAATCAAATAATGGAGATGCCCCTCCTCCAAATCTTGAAAATAATGTAAAGGCAACTACAAATGTTAATACCAATACAAATACAGATGATGCTTCATATGCAAAACCAACCTTAACTGAATATACTGATGGAGTATTTTTATGCTTTTCAATTGACCAATCTATTTATAATCCAGATTTTTTTAAAATAAATAGTTCTTTGTCTAATTTGAGTCAAGATGTAATTAGACCTAGTAACAATTTGATAATTTTAAGAGTATATTCAAGTGGTTTATTAAGTATGGCTCTTTCTTATTTTTCAAGTAAACAAAATTTTAGAGTCAGCTATAAAGATAATAGAGGAAATATTATTTTTTCTTGTCCTGATGATTTTACATTAGAAAAAAATAAAATTAAATTTATATATGATGCCGCCAAAAAAGGGTCTATTAAATCAATGAATTTTAAAAATCCAAGTGGTTTAGAACAATATAAATCATTTGATAATATAATTAAAGATAAAGAATGCTTATTTACTCAAACTTTAGAACATTTATCTTATAATTTAGATATAGATTTATTTCTTCATTTATTTGAAGCTAAAGAAGATAAAAGAAAAGATTTATTCAAAATACTAGATAATTTTCCTTATTTTAAAATTATATATCAAAAAAATAAGCCTCTTTTAAAAGTAAACTTCGATTCTTTTGCAAAAAATAAAAATTATAATAAATTAATTTTAATTTATTCAATTATAGAAGATTCAACAAACTTATTAAGTAAATTTAGTGAAGATGATTTAGAATTATTTTTCCAATATAATGAAATTCAAAAAGATTGTCCTTTACTCATAAAAAAAAACATTTTTCTATTTTTTATGGATAAAACAAAAAATATCGAAAATATTAAAAAAATATGTATAAGATGTGAATCTATTCCTCTATTATTTGATTATTTATTAGAATTAAATTCGGAAAAAAAGAAAGAAATTAAAGGTTTACAAATTAAAGACTTACCTGCTAATATAAGTTTGGAAGATAAATTCCTAGAATTAATAGATAAATATGAAAAAATTAAGGAAATGTTCAAAGAAAATGAAATAAATAAATTATGGAAGAAATATTTAAGCATGTGGTATAAAATAAAAAATATACCTGAATTAGAAGAAGTCAAAAATAAATTTAGTTCAATTGATCAAAAAGGTTATGAAATAATAATAGATGAAATTAATACTGAAATTGTTAATAGAGGAAAAAAATTAATTCATGAAAAAAAATTAAAAGGTTTAGATATGTATAAATTTATCAATAAATATAATAGTATAGATAATTTTTTTTCAGATGAAAAACTTTTAAGTAGTATAGGCTCAAATATAGATTTAAAAGAATTAGATACTGATCCAAATATTTTAATAGAATTTAATCTATGTAAATTTTTTGCCAAAATTGACTCTTCTAAAATTGTTGGATATATAGTTGGAATATTATCTAAAGTTAATGATTTTGAAAAATTTTATTTATTATTTAAATATATTTATGAATTAAAAGAAAAAACAACACAAAGTGAAGAAAAGCATCATAACATGGCTTTTCATATAATTGGACATTTTATGTATTTAGTTAGTAATATACAAAATATAAAAACAGATATATTTAAAGAAATTTTTCAAAAAGTAATTTTATTATCTTTAATGTATATTAAAAATACAGAGAAAAGAAATTATAGTGATTTAACTAATCATCTTAGCAATTGCTATACTATTTCAAATGATGAATTATTTAATCTTTTTATTGAACAAATTATTAATGCAAATAATGAACAATTTATAACTGAAGGTAAAAAAGATGAAATCAGTAAATATGTTATAAAGAAATTTTATGGTAATTTAAGCATAGAAAAAAAAATTCAATTTTTGTTAAAAATTAAATCCTTAAAATTAAAAGAATATATTTGTGAATATTGTGATGAAAAACAAAATAGATATTTCCCTAAATTACAATTTGAACATTTATTATCAATAGAAGATACAGATTCATTCAATTATTTAGCTAGTTTCATAAAAAATAATGTTTTTGCAAATGAAGATATTGCAAATATTACCTATTTTAAAGAATTAGAAAATCAATGTGAATCAATACGTAAAAAATTGGATCAAAAAGATATAACATTTTCCGTAGTTAATCAACTTAATGAATTAATTCAGAAAAAAAAGATACAAAACAGAATTAATTGTATATGTTTAAATAACTCAGAAAAATATTCCCAATTAGAAAATAATCTAAAAACATATATTGAAAAATATATTAAATACAGTAAACAATTGGATAATTTAATAAGATATTACAACAAATATTACCCAAACTCAAAAAAAGAAGAAATAAATAAATATTCTGAACAACAATTAAATTTCAAAGAATCAAAAATTAATATATCTAGTATTGAAATAAACGAAAATATAAACGAAGAAATTAAAATATTTACCCAATATGAAAATTCCCAATTTTTCGGTATTTTTTATAAAAATACAAATTTAAATGAGAATAATAATGCCGAAATGAGTGAAGAAGAAATAAAAAAATATGAAGTGGATAAATTCAATAAGACTATAGAAACATTTAATGAATGTAAAAAATTATTTAATGAGCAAGAATTTCAATTATCTTTTCTTGATATTCCTTTAACAAAATTAGAAGATAATGATAATAACGATAATTTATTAAAAGAAATAATTTACTTAAAAAAGCATTTTGGATATAATGATGCCGACGAGAAAAAAATCACTGAAGGATTAATCTTTTATAAAAATAGAGAAAATATTTCTTCTGCATTAAAATCCCTTAAAAATATGACCGAAGTGTTTTCGGTTGAAAATGCTGGTAAATTCTATGAAGAATTAGATATATTAATAGAAAAAATAGAGCAATTGACATATTTTAAGGAAACTTCAGAAATAATTAAAAAATTGAAAAAAATTGATGAAAATATTTTGGAAAAAAATTTCTTGGAAATTTTGGTAACATTTTCTCAAAATGATGATTTGTTTAATTTTTTGAATTCTTTGAAAGAATCTGAAACAAGAGATTTAATTGATGGTTTGTTTGATAATGATAATGATGAAAATGTTACTATAGAATTAAAAGATATTGAAACACTTATAAATGTTGTTTGTTTTATTCAAGAACTTAAAAATAAAACTAAAAATATTAATATATTTTTAATTCATTTTCATTCTCTTTTGGAATATACTAATGAAATATATAGAGAAATTGTTTCTAATATTGCTCATATTGATAATAAACTTTTTGAATTACAAGAATATATTAAAATTCAATTGGGAAAAAATTATAAATATTCCGCAAATATTGAAAAATTCCTTCAAGAAGGTATTATCAGTTTTAAAAAAGAAAAACAAACGATAAATGATATATTTGCTTTATTTATCTACAAAGACACAAAAACCAATAAAGAAGAAATATTTTATAAAGCCATAATAAATATTGGTGATAAAGAAGAATATTTTGAATCATTTATGGAAACAATAAAAAAAATAAAATCCAAAAATATATATAAATACGGAAAAAATAGAGACAATTTTTTAAAAGCTCAAAAAATAGCACAATTAATTCAACAAATATTAAAAGAACTTAATTTAAATATCAACCAAGAATTTAATGAAGTTTATAAAGTTGCCAATTTCCAATTTATTGATAAAGGTGTTTTAAAATTACCTGAATTAGAAAAAGTTTTGGATGATTTAAGAAGAAAAAATTATAAATTAAGAATAGAAAATTTAAGAAAATTAGATAGCAATCCCACACTTCAATTTTTATTTAGTTTAGATTTATATGATTTTGAAGAGATAAATAATAAAGAAAAAATAGAAAGCTATTTCCCAAATATTCATGAAATTGAAGAAAATGAAAAAAGTAAAGTTGTTCATAGAAATTATTCTTGTGATGGATGTGGAATGAAGCCATTAAGAGGACCGAGATACCATTGTAAAGTATGTCCAAATTTTGATTATTGTGAAGAATGTTATAAAGCATTAAAGCATGAACATAATGATTTTGAAAAAGTTGAAATTCCTGTTGAATTTGAAGGCTTACCTCCTTTCTTATCTCTTTTATTTATAATAACACAAATTAAATTTGAATTAAATTTAAAGGGACTATTTTTTTATAAAACTACGAAAAGCGATTATGAATTAGATATTTTAAAAATATGTAATAAAATATTTTGGAAGTTCCCAGATGAAGGTGGAAAATATATAGATTCATTTAGTAAAAATTTACCATTTTCTTTCAACTTATTATTATGTTATGATAATTTAAAAGAAAATGAAATATATGCATTTTGTGTCCGAGCAATTAATTGTAAAACAAATAATTTATTTATTATAGTAAGACCAGAAGAATTACAAATAGGAAAAGAAAGATATTTTTTCAAACACTTCAATCATTTATTAGAAAAGAAAAATTATCAACTTAATTCTTGTATAATAGTACTATATATTAACCAAAATTCTCATATAGTTAAGCAACTAAAGAAAATAAAGGAAAAATATGACTTTCCTGAAGAACCCCCATTCTTCAGAAATTTCGAAGATGCGCCTATTGAGGATTTAACAGACTTCCCCATAGAAATAGTAACTTCAGATTCTCCAAGAGTTGGAAAAACTACCTATATATATAATAATGTAGATAAAGATGAAGTAATATTAAAAATTCCTCTTGGTGATATTGATCAATTTTTCTTAACTATGAGAACTGATTCTTTAAATGATTATAAAGGAAGAAAGCAGACTATTATTTTAGAATTATATGAAAATCAAAATGAATATACTTATAATCTTATAAGAAACTTTTTATTCCAATTTCTTATATTAAAATGTTATCAAACTTTTAATTATATTTCAATGAAAAATGTAAAAATATTTATTGAAGTTTCTTCTGATTATACAAATTTCGATGAAGATTATAAAATTTTAAAATTATTTAGAAGACATAATATACAACTTAAAAATAATCCAAATTTCTATGAAAAATATAAAATTCTTCCTTATTCATTCGGCGACTTTATGGATGTCTTAAATTATTTAAAATTATTAAAAAATGGAGAAATTAACTATTATAAAACTTCAATAAATACGTATTCTGATATCCTACTTGGAAATATAAAATCTTTAGATGAAAATTATGATTTATTAATTAAAGAATTTTTTATTAAAAAATTCCCTTCAACAAAATTATTACCTAATTATGGACAAATACAAATATTTGCAAATTTATTAGGAGATCTTATATACAATTTTGAGTGTTGTTCTGAAATGGATCCCGCTAATTTAAAATTAAAAGTAAATCAATTTTCTTTCTTGGCAACTATTAGAGAAAAAATTATTCGATCTTATATAGATTTTGTAATTAAATTTTCATCTCTTACATATGAATCAATTTTAGAGAATCAAAAAATTGCTTCTGAAAATCAAAAAAATATTTCTAAACCACTAACAGTTACTGAAAAAAAGAAATTAATTGAACAATTAAATGAAAAAAGAGTTATTACTTATAATGAAATAAAACCTAGTATTATTTTATTCAATAATTTCCCAAGTAATAAAGCAGGATATGATGAATTAAATAAATGCACAATTTTAACTACTTATAATGAACAAGCCCCAGAATATAATGATTTAAATCGTTTTTATGGTGAATATTTAAATCAAGGAACTTTATTTAATCTACTAGAATTCGGTGCCCCTCAATTCATTTTTGAATTAAAAAATATATGTTTAACTCCTGATTACGAAAAAAATTATATCCATGAACAATTAGCAAATTATGAATTTACTATAGATAATTTTATAAAAATGGTTTTAATCTATTTAAGAATAAGAGCAAGAATTCCCCTTATATTAATGGGTGAAACAGGTTGTGGAAAAACTTCTTTAATTGAAGCATTAGCTTGCTTTTTAAAAGGAAAATATAAATTAATAAAATTTAATATTCATTCAGGTTTATATTATGAAGAAATAATACATTTTCTACAAGAAAATAATTTAACTGAAAAAAGAAATTCTTTGGATGAATTTAAAAAATCAGTCAAGGGTATAAAAACTGAAGAAAAAAAAGAAGAAGAAAATATAATTCTATTTTTAGATGAAATCAATACAACCAATAGCTTAAATTTACTTTGTGATATATTTACTAAACACAGTTTTCTCGGACTACTTTTAAAAAAAAATGTATATGTTATAGGAGCATGTAATCCATATAGATTAATGCTTTCAGATAATGAAGAAATAGGATATATGAACAAAAAAAAGCATAATGTCAGAAATCTAGTCTATACAGTTAATCCCCTTCCTTTATGTTTAATTAATTATGTGTTTGATTTTGGTAATTTAAAAGATGAAGATGAAAGAAAATATATCCATAAATTTGTAGATTCATTTTTAAATAATCGTTTTTCAAAAAGCAACAACGAAAATTATACTATTATTTTAGAAATAGTATGTAACGCGGTATATTCATGTCAAAAATATGTTAGGGAAAGTAGTGAAATTTCATCAGTTAGTTTAAGAGAAATAAAAAGATTTAGAATATTCTTTGAATTCTTTTTAAATATAACTCAAAGAAGAAATGAATTTAAAGAAAATGATTTTTCTTTTATAAAAGATGATTCTGTTTTCAAAAAAGCATATAATAATAAAGAAAAATTAGAAGATGTAATTATTTTAAAAGCAGCAAGTTTAAGTTTATTCATGTGTTACTATATAAGAATAGTAAATACAAAAAAAAGACAAGAATTAGCTAAAAAAATAGATGATATATTAAAATTCGATTTTCTAGAATATCCTCTAAAATTAGAAAATGACTTAGTAGACAATATATCACTTGATAAAGGAATAGCAAAAAATAGAGCTTTATTGGATAACTTATTTTCAATATTTGTTTGCTTAAACAATAAAATACCAGTTTTTATCTGTGGTAAAGCTGGTTGTAGTAAAAGTCTTAGTTTTTCCTTATTATTTCAATCTATGAAAGGGGAATATTCAAAAAGTGAATTATTTAAAAAATATCCAAGTTTATATGTAACTTCATATCAAGGGTCTTTGACAAGTAAATCTAATGAAATAAAAACAATATTTGACCGAGCGAAAAAAATTGTAAATATAGAGAAAAAAAAAGAACAAGATAAACAAAAAAAATTCAAAGCGAGGAAAAGAAATGGAAATATATCCGTTATTCTTTTTGATGAAATGGGGCTTGCAGAAATATCCCCATATAACCCATTAAAAGTAATCCATTCTGAATTAGACGGAAATCAAGAAGTTGGATTTGTTGGTATATCTAATTGGATGTTAGATGCTTCAAAAATGAATAGAGGTATACATTTATCTGTCCAAGAACCAGATTTAGATGATTTAATTTTAACTGCAAATACAATTGCTAATGGTATTTATGAAGAAATTGAAAATATTGAACCATTTAAAAAAGTAATAGAAAATTTGACCAAATCATATTATAAATATAAAGAACATTTGAAAAATTTATATGCTTTAAATTACGATTTTCATGGTGCAAGAGATTTTTATTATTTAATAAAGATAGCCTCTAGATTATTAAAAAATAATTCAAAAAATCAATCTATAGAAAATATAGCTATGGAAAGTATTGAAAGAAATTTCGGTGGACTTGAATTAGATAAAGAAGATAATAAAATATGGCCTTCAACAAAAAAAGTAAAAGAATTATTTTCAAAATTCCAAAATAATTATATTGAAAATATAGATAAATATGATATATTTTCTTGTGTTAAAAATAATATAGAAGATGAAAGTAGTCGATATTTATTATTAATAACTAGAAAAACAAAAAATGATACTTTGATTGAATTTATTCTTAAAAAATTCAAAAAAGAATACAGATTTATCCAAGGTAGTAAATTAAAAGAAGATCAAAATGAAGAATATGTCCTACAAAAAGCATGGTCTATTATATCATCTATGGAAAATGGAGAAATTATAATTTTAAAAGATATGGAAATTGTTTATCCAAAATTTTATGATTTATTTAATAAAAATTTGCAAAAATATGGAAATGCTCAATATGCAAGAATTGTACTTGATTCAACTACAAATGAAAGACATATTGTTAATAAAAACTTTAGATGTATTATACTATTAGAACAAAATGAAGTAGATGATCAAGATCCACCTTTCTTAAATAGATTTGAAAAGCATTTAATATCTTTTAGATATCTTTTAACTGAAAAACAAAATAGTATTGCTAAAGAATTATTCGATGAAATTAAAGATTTAACTACTATTCCTGAAAATAAAAGATTTTCACCTCTTTTAGTTAATATTAATCTTGAAGAAATTAGATGCTTATTATTAGATTTATCAACTAAAGTTGAAAATATTGAAGATAATATAAAAGAAATTTATCAATTATTAATTCCAACATTTACTCAAGAAAATATTTTAAATGCTGTTTTCTCTCCTCAAAAAAAATATATTAAAAAGGAAGATATAATTAATATTTATGAGGAAAACACTCATACAAATATATTTAAATTTTTAGAAAATGTAAAAAGAAATAAATTAGTTGTTTACACATTTACACCATATAATAAAGATATTTTCACAGAACAAAATAATATTGAAATTAAAAATGAATATTTCGGAACTATATCAAAAGATAATACTGTAGAAATAACATTTAATAATAAATTATCAGAAAAAATGTTAAATTACTTCTTTAATTTATATTATGAAAAAAGTAATTATAATTTGTTTATAATTCATTTCAGAGTTAAAGATACAAAATTTTTAAAGTATATTAAATTCCAATTAGATAATTTCCATAAAGAAAATAAAGAAAATCCAAAAAAAATATTTTTATTCATTATTCATATAGAAAAAAATTATGATTTAGAAAATAATCATAATAATGAAAAAGATAAAAATAAATCAGTTGAATATTTAGAACAATATCATTCTTATTTCTTATCTTTTATTTCTGAATATCAACAAATTACTATAGATAATATATTAGAACAAAGAAATATTTCTGTAATTAATTTATTTAATAAGACAAATGAAGAATTACTTGTTATAAAAGAACTATTTGATGTAAATTCAATTATCAAAAAGGAATTTTCAAGAAGAATTACTCAAATGGCTACTTCACAAAAAATGAATTTAATTATAGATAAATTAGATAATTTAGCTAAAAATGGAGTTTTAGAATGTATCATTAAAAAAATTCAAAATACAATTAAAAATTCAGATAATATTTTAAGAAAAATTCTTATCAATTATTCCTCACTTCGTGAAAAAGATTTTGATTTTATCAGTTATTTCGTCGAAAAAATTGAGTTATTATTATCAGACAATGTAGAGAAATTAATTAAAGAATTAGGAAAGAGTGGATATTTAGTTTCATACTTATTCGAAGTAGAAATTCCTGAAAAATTAAGAAATCCAGTTTTTTCATTTATTAATAATATTAATTTATTAAAAGATAAAGTTGATGATGATTTAGAAAGTTGTACACTTGATATGATTATTCCTGGAAGTAAACTTTTAATAAAAAAATTAACAAGTTTAGTCAAGAATTGTAAAATAGATTATTTAAATAAAGAAGATGAATATAGAAAAGGTTCAAAAAAAAAAGATAATAAAAAAAAGAAAACTTTAGAAGATGTTCATTTTGAAAAAAAACAATATTTAAAAAGTAGATTATGGAATGAAGAATTATTAAACGATGATATTTTTTCAAATTATTCCCAAGATATTTTAAAAGATTTCTTTACTTTATATTTTTATGACATAAATAAAAAACAATCACTATCAGAAAAACAAGAAGAATTTTTATTATATTTATATTCTAAAAGAAATGTTAATGATAGTTTATTAGATAGATTTTTATATTTCTTTTTATGGATAGGAAGTTACAATGAAACAATTTTAAAATTATTGGAAATATTTGATAAATTAGAAAAATATTTCACTAGAATTAAAAAAGATGAAAAGGCCAAAGAAAAAAAAGAAGCAAAAGAAAAAAACGAAGAAAAGGAAAAAATCGAATCACAAGAAAAAAAAGAGGAAAAAGAAAAAAACGAAGCAAAAGTAATAAGCGAAAAGAATGAAACAAAAGGAAAAGATGAAATAAATGAAACTAAAGGTAAAAATGAAATAATTGAAACAAAAGGAAAAGATGAAAAAGTTGAAGATAGTGTAAGAAGTATAAAAAATGAAGAAAGTGTAAAAAAAGAAAGTAATGAAGCAATTGTAACAAAAGGAGAAGAAGAAAAAATAGAAGAAAGTGTAAAAATTATCAGAAGTAAAATAATTGAAAAAAAAGATGAAAAAAAAGAAGAAAAAAAAGAAGGGAAAGAAACAACTGATGGAAATGAAATAAATGATGGAAATGAAATAAATGATGATGATAATGATAAAATGGCACTTAAACATAGTGAACAAACTTTATTAGATGGAATAAGAGAAACTTATGATAAATTTAAATTACCTTCAGAAAAAGAAAAGGAAAGAGAAATGGAAAAAGAAAAAGTTAATGGTATATTTTATAGAATATGTGAATCAATTTGCTATATAATTACTAATATTAATAATATTGATTTTAATTTAATTGATTTAAATCAATTTTGTACAGATCTTAATGAAATTGCCCAAATAATGACTCAATTAAATACAACATTATCTTTAGGATTAAAAGGACAATATTCACTAATATCAATAGCTAAAATAATAGAATATTGTAAAAAGAAAAATATTAATAATGAAGAATTTAAAAAATCTTTAATATCATTTATTAATAATAATTTCATTGAAAGAACATATCTTTTAAAAGAGAATATTTCCGAAGCTAAAAAATCACTTATAGAGCAATTAAACATTTCTATTAATTTTTCAGATGAATTATGTATGAAAATATTCGTAAATAAATTATTGCAATATATAAAACTAGAAAAATATAAATTAGAATTAATAAAAAACATATTCGAATATCCTCAATTAGTAAAATATTCATCACTATTTTTCAATTATATATTCTTATTTATATCTATAAATCCCAAAATACCAAAAAGAGCAGTAGCTGAAAACGATAAAAAGGCATATTTAGATGCATTTGGAGATATAAAAACTAAAAAAAAAGATAAAATTTTAATTGAAATAAATAAAGAGGTTGAACACAATGAAATATTAAAAGAAATTTTAATATATATTTTTGAATTAAGAATTGTTTCCTATTTTGAAGATTGTCAAAATACAAAATTTATTAAGGATAATCCAGTACTTTTATTAACAGGAATAAATTATGAATATTACTTTAATACTTTTACAAATATAAATAGTAATAATTTTGGAGATTTATCTTATTTAGGAGAAATATTTTATTATGCTTATTTAAGATGTTATTTATATTTTGTTGTTAAATTACAACTTGAAAATAAAAATTTAGATATAGATAGAATACATAGAAATTTAATAGATATAAATAATTCACCTTTAGGTAAAATGATTATGTTATATATTGTAAAATTATTTATTTTAAATGGTAAAAAAGAATATTTCTTTTCAAATAAATATTTAGAAGATAACGAAGATAATAATTGGAAAAGAATAATAACTGCAAAATATGATAAACCAGAATTTTTCCCAATTAGTAAATATGAAAATTCAAAAAATTTATTATTTATAATATATTCAAAATTGCATAATGATGAATTTAATGAAGAATTTTTAAATAGTCTAGAAATTATTGATTTATACTATATAATTAATTTTGCTTATAATGAAATTAATCATAAAATGACTGAAGATAATATAGAACAATCAACTTTATTATTAAAAATAAATGAATTAAAAGATAATTTCAAGATAGGAGTAGGTATTAATGATAAATTAAAAAAATTATTTGGTAAAATATCAGATATAGAATTTTTAAAAGAAGAACAAATAAAATCAAATTTAGAATTGATATTTAATATGATTAGATTATATATAATTGGTTTTATAGGATACAAAAATAATAATTTAATGTCTTTAATTCAATCTGATAATGTCATAAATTTAATTAAAATATTATATCATAATGAATTAAATAATAAACTTTTATATTTTGAAAGTTATTACAAAATGAAAAAATATCTAGAAGAAGAATATGTAGACAAACAAAATTATTACCCTGTATATATATGTAGTTGTGGAAGATGGTATACTATTAAAGATTCTTTACCAGTAGAAATAAAAGATTGTGCTTGTGGATTAAAAATTGGAGGAAAAAATGAAAAATTAGAAGAAAGACCAAATCATTTTGCTATATATTATGATGAAAAGCAGAAGAATTTCATTGAAAGTGGAAGAGGTAGTAAATTGAGTAATAAATGTTATATTAAAGGAAAATTGTTAAAAGATTTTAAAAAAGAATTTATTATTGAACCTATATTAAATAATACTAAAAAATTAAATTTGTTATTATTAGAAAATAATGAAATTACTGATATTACTTTTCCTAAAATATTTATGAATTTTATTTTCCTTTCTTATGTCTATATAGAAAATAAAATTGGAATAATTGAAGATAATGAAAAAAATGAAGAATTAAATGAAATTGATTTATTAACTAAATTAATTAATTTAAATAAAAAAATAGAAGATTATTTAAAAAATACTCATAATATAACTTATTATCAATTTATGAATTATTTCACTAATTCATATTTAGATCTATTGAATGATTTTGATTGCTTAAAAGAAAAAAATAAATTAGATACATTCTTTAAAGATATAATAAAAAAAGCAGAATATGACCAATACTTTAGTAATATTGAAATAAATATGTTAACTCCTTTAACTTATGATCCACAGTTCCAAAATGCTAATTTAAAATATTTATCAACTGCAGCACAATATCCTAATTTAGATGAATTAAAAAAAAGTATGGCATCATATACCAAAAAACCTTTATCTATATTAAAAACTTTTGTAGAAAATGAAAAAAATGATGATAATATGAGTAAATTATCCCATATAGAAATAATTAATGATTTTATAAATACTTTTGCCGAAGAAACTAGTAATTTAATAACTAGAAAAACATATGAAGATGAAACAATTGGAAGATATTTAGATGAAATAAGAAATAAAAATCGCGGAGAAACATCTCTTATAGAAACTCAATTTGAAGAATTTTGTAAATCTTATGAAATAATAAGAGTTGATTTTCCTTTACAAATCACAAGAGAACAGCCTGTCAAAAATATTTTAAATGATGATAAAATAAAAGGAAAAGAAACTCCTATTAATAAATTATATTGTCATTTAACTGATATCCAAAATGATTTCTTACAAAAAATAATTGATAATTATGATAAAAATAGAAATGAATTAAAAGAAGATATAATAATTAATAATTCTATTAAACAAATTAAAAGAGAAATCCCAATTCAATTAGCAACTAAAAATGAAATTTTTTCATTTAATTTCTCTTCTAAAATTATTAAAACCTTTGAAGAATTATATTCATTTTATTCTTTAAAAAATATTTTTAATGACAAAAATAATATAATAGATTATTCTAAATATTCGGAAATAAAATTCAAATTAAATATGATTGAAAAAGATTTAGTTAATATTATATTAACAGGAAAAAAATTATTTTCTAAAAAACAAATTACATATAAGTTTTATTTAGATCCATATGAAATTGAGGAAAAAACAAAACAATTTGAGAAATTTACAGAACTATATGATAGAGAAAATTTAAATGATCAAGAAAAATTAGATTTATTAAAATCAACAGAAGAAGATTTAAAAAAAATATTTTTACAAAATTTAGAAATTATTATTTTTTATTTAATAAAAGAAAATAAATATCAAGGAAAACAAAAAATAAGTGAAATTAAATTCCATTCAAATTTATATTTAAATAAAAAATTTATTGAATTATTTAAAACTTCTAATTTTACTATAAACAAATTAATATCTATATATGAATTTATGGAAGAAGAAAGATGGGAATTTATACAAGATAGATATGTAAGTGAAGAATTTAAAAAAAGAGGATTTTCAATTACTTATAAAAAACAATTAGACGAATTTTATAATGATGAACAAAATAGAGAATTAAAAAATGAAATGATTGCTTCTTTATTAATTAAATTTATTTGTAGATATTTACCAAATGAATCAAAAGATAATGAAAATAGAGATTTATTTGAAATAATCAAAGAAAAAAATATTAATTTATCTGAAAAAATCCAAAAAGAATTACAAGATTTAAAAAATAAATTTGGTGCAAAACTTTGTGATATAATTGATTTAACTCAATATATAGTTCAAAAAAATAAATTTTCTAAAAGGAAACCAGAAGAGAAAAAGCCTGAACCCGTTCAAAAAGTTGATGAAAATAAACCTAATCCAGATGATAATCCAGAACCTGAACCAAAAGAAGAAGAAGAAATTGAAGATGAAAGTGAAGGTGAAGGTGGTGGCAGATTTGATTAAATAATTATAGTTTATAAAAATTAAATAAAAACTATTATTATTATTAATTATTTATTTAATTAATAAATGGTATTATTAATTTCTAATTTAAATGAAAATTACAATCATGGCATATGGGGATTGGGGATTGGGGATTGGGGATTGGGGATTGGGGATTGGGGATTGGGGATT
>JAEEGL011495942.1_pt1 | contig 14781 bp, 12 predicted proteins | sample 9134231 | NCBI WGS metagenome assembly JAEEGL01 (sample SAMN16246548, study PRJNA631951) | gut metagenome | biome: gut microbiome; feature: rumen; material: fiber-attached | host: Bos | place: Iran: Karaj | collected 2018-10 | reverse complement strand
GACGAGAACAATCCTCGCCCCTTTCTCTTCGCAGAATGACCTGATTCTTCTCAGATAGAACATGTTAATGGCCGCAATCGGTTCTTCCCCGGATGTTTCCTTCATATATTCCGAATCGTCAGCCCCCCAAATAACCGTAGAGAAATAATAGCCTTTTTCCTCATCCATGTGGGTAAAATTAATGTTCGGACTGATGTCGCGGAAGGAAAGAACTTTCCATCGGCTATGGAAACTGAATAACGGAAAAACCATTTCCAGCTGATGCAGCAGAAGATCATCAAGCGTGACTTGCCGGAAGATTTCATTCGTTTCCAGAACAACGATCTTCGGGGACTGGCTTTTGAACGCCTGATGAAGAAAATATTCGGAGTAGGAAAGAAGCTGCAATGAAGTCCCGCAGCAATAGCTTGCGATCCCTTGCTGTTCCCATATCCTCAAAGGATTGATCGAATTGATCGATTCGCTGTCACCGATGATCAGTACGTCGATTGTGTTTTCCGGTTCGCCCAGGATCGCATTGGCGGCGACGTCAATAATTCCGTCTTCTTTTTCGTTGTTTTTGGGATAGAACACTAAGGATAAAACGAAAAGGATTCCTGCAAGCCCGGCCATAAACAGGACACACTTCAATGCTTTTTTCATGGTGTCAGTCATTTTATTCTCCCTAAAACTGTGCATACAGCGGATCAATCGGTTTATATCCTGCGCCGTAAGCTCCGAAGATTATGATATAAACAATCAGCAGATAGAACACCGCCCAGCGAATCAGAATCTTTTTCTTTGCGAGCTCGTCGCGTACGGAGATCCTTTTTTCGTTCAGAACGCTGACTGCAAAGACAGCCGCCAGCGTCACCGCAACAATAATCAGGTCCTGGGAATTCCGTCCGGTTCTGATCAGGACGTTGATCAGGCCTTGTTTATCCAGCAAAGAAGGCAACAGCCCTGTCACCATTTTCCCGAACATCGCGAATCCGTTCCGAAGGCCGTTGGCACGGAAAAACAGTTCTCCGATTACGACCAGTACCGAAGTCCTGACCATTTGCATCAGTCTGTACAGGAAACTGTCTGCATTGATATGAAGTTGATTGTTTATTTTGTTCACTGCCGGTGTGATGGCACTGCCGCTGAGGATGAGTAAAAAATGATACATTCCGAAAAAGATATAGTTCCAGCCCGAACCGTGCCACAATCCGTTGCAAATCCATACGCAGAATAACGCAATGCTGCCTGCCAGCAGCGGGCCGAAATGATTGCCGATTTTCTTCCGCGCAGACGCGGTCAGCTTTTTCATTTTTCCCGCGGTAACGATCGGATAGAACAGATAATCCTTCAGCCATGTGCCGAGAGTAATATGCCATCGTTTCCAGAACTCAGAAATGGATCTTGAAAAAAACGGCCGTTCAAAGTTTTCCGGCATTCGGATACCGAAAATCTGGGCTATGCCGATCACCGCATCCATGGAGCCGGAAAAATCCATATAAAGCTGGATGGTATAAGAAACGGCACCCAATGCGATGATCGCGCCCGAATATTCGTTGTATTTATCGAAAATTTCGATCACAATCGGACTCAGACGGTCGGCAATTACCAGTTTTTTCAGCATGCCGAAAAGAAAACGCTGAAGTCCGAACGTCAGATTCTCATATTTGACCGGACCGGCATTCCATAACTGCTCCGCGGTTTGACTGTACCGGCAGATCGGACCCTCCACGATCTGCGGGAAAAAGCCAAGGAAAAGCGCAAGCCGGCCGATATTCCTGTCGGCTTTTATCACCCCGTGATAAACGTCCAGAATGTAGGACAGCGCCTGAAGCGTAAAAAACGAGATCCCGATCGGCAGCAGGTATCTGGGGATCGCCAGAACCACTGGGATGTTAAAATGTTCGAACAGTTTATTGATATTGAATGTAAAAAAGGCAGAGTACTTCAGAAACAGCAAACCGCCGATATGCAGGAAAACTGCCAGCAGGATGATCAGGCGCTGCTTTTTGATATACCGTTTTTTAGTTTCCTTTTTTTTCTCTTTCGGCACCGTGGAGAGCGTCGACTTCATTTTTGACTGCATACGGTCCAACCACAACCCGAAACAGTGGATCGAAACGGTAGACAGCAGCAGGTAAATGATCAGTTCACCGCTGACAAGCCAGTAAAAAACATAACTCGCGAGCAGCAAATGGTATTTTTTCAGCTTATTCGGAACCAGCGTGTAGCTGATCACGCACAGCGGGATAAACACCATAAAAAAAGACCACGAAAAAAAGGAAGTCATTGACGTTGCGCTGCCCGCGCCCAAAAACCCTGAAAGCTGCAATCGATTATTCCTCCTGCAGCCTTTCCACCATGGCTGCCATCTGTTCTACGGAATTGAAGTTTGCGGGCACGATTTCAACCGCCGGTATGGTGATATCAAACTCATCTTCCAGTTCCGCGATCAGGGAAATGATGGACAAAGAATCCAGATAATGGCCGTCGATCAGTTCTTTGCAGTTTTCATAGTCAATACCCGGTTTAATGTCCTCAAGGATGCTGACGATTTTACTCATAATTGTTCCCTCCCGTATTCAGATAAATTTAGCTGTGATGTTTCATAAGCCGGACGAACGCAGACGGCTTCTCCGTTTTCCCTTATCAGGTATACTGCCGGGATCTCTCGGCTCAGGAAGAGTGAAATACCTTCCGTCATACAGTACGCGCCGGTGTTTTCAAAGCACAGGATATCGCCGATCTCAATATCCGGCAGCGGGATCTGCTTGGCGATGATATCGTTCATTGAACAAAGCGATCCGCAGATCATCCATTTTGTTTCCGTGTTTACACCGGGCTTTCCGACAACGCTCAGTTTTGGCTGCTTGATTGCCATAGACTGACCGAAGTATACGATGTGATGCATTCCTCCGTCGACAAGGACATAATTCCGTCCTTTGTTCTGCTTGATATCGACAATGTGAGTATAATACCTTCCGCAGTTCGCCGCAATGCCTCTGCCGATTTCCAGAACGATTTCCGTCCTGAAAGTCATTTCCTCCAGCATTTTTGAAAACTCACTCAAAAAACCTGCTTCTTCAAATTCATCTTCTGCAAAATAAGCGACAGGAAATCCGGGCCCGTATTCCAGGCAGCCGGCAGTATACCCGTACCGGTCCTGCAGGCTGATCAGCCACTCATCAAGATGCTCAATTTCCCGTCTGAGCTTTTTGACAGAGCTTTTCTGGGTGCCGGAAAAATACTGGATTCCGGCATGATTCACCAAAGGGTACCGGTCGCGGTTGAGCAGGATGCTTTCAATATCAGGTTCACTCATTCCGAACTGACTGTCATTTGTCAGACGAAGCAGGATACTTATCTTTCTTCCATACTGTTGCGACAGGCCGCATAACAGACTGTACTGCAGCGGTGATTCGACCGTAAAAGTACCGTCGAAATCAGGATTCGCGATCAGCTTTTCGATAAAGGACGGTGTTTTATAGACACCTGAGATCACCATTTTTTTACTCGGAATCTCAAGTCGTTCGCAGATCTCCGCTTCTCCCGGCGAGCAAACCTCAAACCCGTCAACGTCTCGTTCGATTTCTCTGACGATAAACGGATTTGCTTTCACGGCATAGCAAACTGATACATCTTCCGGCAAAGCCGCTTTTATATAGCCGATCCGCTCTTTCAGTATCCGGATGTCGAACGTATAGAATGCGGTATCGTTTATTCTGAACAATTCGTCTTCCCTTGTCATTCCCTGCTCCCTTCAGCGATCAGAACGGCACGTGCCCTGTCTGTCTTTCCGTTCTTGGTGATCGGCATTTCATCGAGTCTCCGCAGAAATCCGGGGATCATAAACGCGGGAAGGGTATTCTGCATGGTTGAATAAAGCTCGTTCCTGTCCATTGAGCCCACATAGTAACCTTTCAGTTTCCCTTTGTCAAAGACGCAGAAACACTGTTCGACTCCTTCGATCGCCGCCATGTTGCGTTCGATCTCTTCAAGTTCGATCCGGTGGCCGAGATACTTGATCTGATTGTCTGTTCTGCCGCAGAAGAAAAGATCCCCCTGCTCATCGTATCTTCCCAGATCACCGGTCACATAAACCCTTTCCGGATAATCCGCGTTCAGGGGATTCTGAATGAAATACGTATCATTCTTTTCCGCCAGCCGGTAATAGCCGAGCGCAAGCGCCGTCCCTCTGACGGTGATTTTTCCGGTCGTGTCCGGAACTGTGATTTTTCTGTTTTCGCCATCCGTCAGGAACACATCCTCATTCGGAAACGGTTTTCCGATAGGGATTCCCTGGGAGTAATCCCGCCCTTTTTCCAGGATATGATAGGTGCAGTTGCAGGTGATTTCGGTGGGGCCGTACAGATTGACAAATTGTGCATCCGGGAGATGCTCCTGCCATTGCTTCAGGTGTTTGTAAGGCATCACTTCGCCGCTGAACAGCAACTTGTTGACCGTATCCGGCGTCTTGTAATCCAGGCCGTGAAAAGTTGAAATCAGGCATAATGCCGAAACCGCCCAGATCATTGTTGTCACACGGTTCCCGCAAAGATAATCGAGCAGCGCGGCAGGCGCGGAAAACAGCCGTCTCGGGACAATGACAAGCGTTGCGCCTGTCCTGATCGCAGAATAAATATCCTTGACGGATACGTCGAAATCAAACGGAGCCTGGTTGGCAATGATATCGTCTTCTGAAATGCGGAATATCTCGGTAAAGCATCCGATAAAATCGATGACGCTTCGGTGCGCAACAACGATGCCTTTGGGAATTCCGGTCGATCCGGATGTAAAATTGACATACAGCGGGTCCGTATCGATCATACGGCTCCGTATGGAATTCAGCGCCCCGGTATCGATCTCATGATGGATCAGTTCATCGATCATGCAGACATGACTGTCAGAAAACAGTTTTTCGGCTTTTTCTTTCAGTTCCCGCGACGTAATCACCGTTTCAGGCTGCAGCACTTCTTTCGTCTGCAGGAGTCTTGCCTCGGGCAGTTCAGGATTCAGCATGCAGTAAAACCCGCCCGCAGAAACGATGCCGAAAAACGAACAAAGCGCATCGATGCCTTTCTCCATGAATACTCCGACCGGTTTGCTGAATGGATTATATTTCAGCAATGACGATCCGACAGCACAGGAAAAACGGAACAGTTCTGAATAGGTTACTGTTCTTTCTTCTTCGATCACTGCCGTTTTTTCAGGGTGTTTTTCTGCACTTGATATCAGATAATCGAGCACGTTGATCATCATATTGGTGTCCCTCGCTGACAGGTCTGTATCCCTGCTGACTTCTCCGGAGCAGCCGCTCGGCGGGGTGCTGCGCCGGTCATTCATTCCCCGATCGGCGAACGGGGCAAACGTATTATAACAACAATATGATAGCGAATCAATTGATAATGAAAAGTTCTTTCTCCTCCGCAATGACTCCGTTGTCCGGCGCCATCTCTTTCTTGCCTTCACGGGGCTTCTGATGTAAAATAAATTTTGTTTGATTTGTATTCGGAAAGGAAGTATTGCGACATGACAAAGCTGGAAACGTCCCTGCTGGACCTTCTGCAGGAGGATTGCAGGCTTCCGCTTGAAAAGCTGGCCGTCATGACCGGGGCGACGCTCGGGGAGGTCGCCGGAGCCATTGACGACATGGAAAAGCGCCATATCATCCTGCGCTACAGCCCGATGATCAACTGGGACCTGACCGACCGGGAACGCGTGGAGGCGATGATCGAAGTCCGCGTAACGCCACAGCGGGATATGGGCTTTGACGCGGTTGCCCGCCGGATCTACCGCTTTGACGAGGTCAAGAGCGTTTACCTGATGTCTGGTTCCTATGACCTGCTCGTGCTGGTGCAGGCGCGTACGCTGAAGGAGTTGGCCTCCTTCGTGGCTTCAAAGCTTTCCCCGCTGGAGATGGTGACCGGAACTGCCACCAGCTTTGTCCTGAAACGCTACAAGGAAGAAGGCGTCGTCTTTGAGAATGAGGACGCCGACCGCAGGCTGGTGATATCCCCGTGAACTATGATCAGTACCTGAACCCGCGGATCGCCTCCGTGCCGCCCAGCGGAATCCGCCGCTTTTTCGACCTGGCTTCGACCCGGAAGAACGCGATCTCCCTGGGCGTCGGCGAGCCGGATTTCAAAACGCCGTACATGATACGCAACGCCGCGATCAATTCCCTTGTGGACGGTGAAACCCAGTACACCGCCAACCGCGGCCTGCCGGAATTGCGGCAGGAGATCGGCCTGTACCTGAAAGGCCGTTATCAGTTGTCTTACGACTGGAACAGCCAGATCCTGGTTACGATAGGCGCGTCCGAAGCCATCGATCTCGCCCTGCGGGCCCTGGTATCCGACGGAGACGAGGTCCTCGTTCCGGACCCCAGCTATGTTTCCTATGCGCCGGGCGTCGTGTTTGCCGGCGGAACACCGGTCGCGGTGACGACATACCAGAAAGACGATTTTCGTCTGACAGCCGAAAGTCTCGAAAAAGCGATCACTCCCCGTTCCAAACTCCTGATTCTTCCCTATCCGAACAACCCGACTGGCGCGATTATGGAGAAGCAGGACCTGGAGCAGATCGCGCGCGTCGTTGAGCAGCACGACCTGCTCGTTATTTCCGACGAGATCTATTCTGAGCTGATCTACGACGGACATGTGCATGTATCCTTCGCCGCCCTTGAAGGCATGTACCCGCGGACAATCACGATCAACGGCTTCAGCAAGGCTTTTGCCATGACCGGCTGGCGCGTCGGCTATGCCTGCGCCGCCGAAGAAATCATCGCCGTGATGAACAAGATCCATCAGTATGCGATCATGTGCGCCCCGCGGCAGGGGCAGGTCGCCGCTCAGGCAGCCCTGCGCCAGGGACGGGAAAACAGCTATGAAACCATTCTCACCATGCGCGACAGTTATGATCGTAGGCGCCGGCTGATGGTCAACGCCTTCCGGCATATGGGTCTTGAATGCTTCGAGCCCTACGGCGCCTTCTACGTCTTCCCTTCCATCCGCTGCACCGGCCTGAGCAGCGAGGAATTCTGCTCGCAGCTCCTGCAGGAGAAGGATGTCGCCGCCGTTCCCGGGACCGCTTTCGGTCCTTCCGGCGAAGGAAACATCCGCTGCTGCTACGCCACGGCGATCGACAAGATCAACATTGCGCTCGACCGGATGGCCGATTTTGTTTCAAAGCACACATGACTTTGACCGGAGGTACGATCATGTCCCGCAGAACATTTGCCTGGTTCCTTGTGATGATCCTTATTCTGTCCGCCGCGATATACCCTGCCGGAGCGGAAGAAGAACTGGATATCGAAGAACTGATAGAAGTCGAAGAACCGGAGGAGACCCCAGGAATCTATGAAACCGACGGTTCCACTGTGATCACTGTGACCTGTACGGGCGATTTCACGATCGGCGGTGACAACTACCACAACAAATCCAAGTTCTTCTACAAGCGGCTGAAGGAGCACGACGGCGATATCAATTTCGTGATGGCCAACACCCGGAATATCTTCCTGAACGATGACCTGACGCTCGTCAATTTCGAAGGAACGCTGACGGAAACCAAAAAGGTACCGGACAACAAGAAGAAGAACAAGTTCCTGTTCAATATCGCGCCTGAATACGTGACGGTGCTTTCGGACAACGGCGTGGAGGCGGTCTCACTGGAGAATAACCACGTGATGGATCACGGGGAGGAAGCATACGAAGAGACAAAGGAAACGCTCCGCAGCGCCGGCATCGTTTATTCCAACTCAGAAGAAATCGGGATCTTTGAGGTCAGTGGGATCCAGATCGCCATGCTGAGCTATCTTTGCATCGACCGGTATGACAAACCGATCGGCCAGTACGCGAATCTCTATGAGAAAGTGGAAGCGGATATCAAGGCCGTCAAAAAGCAGTATCCGATCGTGATCGTCTCCTTCCACTGGGGGAACGAGCTGGATTATTCCCCGACGGAGCGTCAGATCAAAATGGGACGCCTCGCGGCGGACAGCGGCGCTGACCTAGTCATCGGCCACCATTCTCACCGTATCAATCCCATTGAGGAATATAACGGCGTCTATATCTGCTATTCGCTCGGCAACTTCTGCTTCTCCGGCAATGAGGCGCCGAGTGATATGACATCCTTTATCTTCCAGACCCGTTTCAAGATCACGAAGTCCGGCGATGTTTCAAATACTGGCTTCCGCGTCATCCCGATCAGGATCACATCCATCCGGGACAAGAACGACTGCATCCCCACCCCCGTAGAGGATGAACGGCTGCAGACCGATATCATCAACGTCATGAAAGACAACGGCCGCAAACTCGACTATGCTGTGGCAGATTATCCGCTTGAATGGAGATAATTATCTTATGCGCGCATCATTATTGCTAGATGCCTGTGAGAAAGCCGGCATCCGCTTCTTTACCGGCGTACCCGATTCCCTGCTGAAGGGTCTGTGCAACGAGCTCTACGACCGTTTCGGGACAGAGAGCGATACCCATGTCGTCGCCCATAATGAAGGCGGCGCGATCGCCCTGTGTGCTGGCCATTATCTTTCCTGCGGAAAGCCGGCCCTCTGTTATATGCAGAACAGCGGCCTGGGAAACGCCGTAAATCCGCTGGCCTCCCTGATGGATCCCAAGGTGTACGGAATCCCCTGCCTGCTGGTCATTGGCTGGCGCGGCGAGCCAGGCGTCAAAGACGAGCCACAGCATGTCAAACAGGGGATCATCACGCTCTCTCAGCTGGAGATCCTGGACATTCCTTATCTGATCCTGTCCGAAGACACGGCCGACGATAGCTTCCTCGAAAACTTTGCTTCCCTTGTTTTCGCCCTCTCACAAGGCAGGACAGCGGCGATCGTCGTCCGTAAAGGCGCACTGACGACCGACCGGAAGCCTTCCTATTCCAATGCATTCCGCATGAGCCGTGAATCTGCCGCGGAGATCATCCTGAGCAAAACGGAAGCACGCGATGTCATTGTTTCGACGACCGGAAAACTCTCACGGGAACTCTTTGAACTGCGTGAAAAGCGTGGAGAAGACCATTCCCGAGATTTCCTGACCGTCGGTTCCATGGGCCACGCCGGAATGATCGCCCTGCGAATCGCCGTGGAGCATCCCGAGAAGACCGTCTGGTGCCTGGACGGTGACGGAGCCGCCCTGATGCACCTTGGTTCGCTCCCGGTCATCGGGAAACGGGCACCCGGGCATTTTCTGCATGTGATCATCAACAACGGCGCCCATGAGACGGTAGGCGGCATGCCGGTCTGTTCCGGCTGCCTGGATCTCCCGGCCCTCGCAAAGGCCTCCGGCTATCACGCCGTATATTCTGCCGACAATGAGACTGATCTCGCCTCGGTACTTGAACAAGCCAAAGCTTCGTCCGCCGGCGGTCCGGTGATGGTCGAAGTGCGCTGCAGCTGTTCTTCCCGCGCAGACCTCGGCAGGCCGACCACAACCCCGATCCAGAACCGCGATGCCTTGATGGCCTTCCTTCAGACATAATCCTGTGTCATTCTGAACGCAGCGAAGAATCTTTATTACAAAAAGTTCACATTTTTGACCACAACATGTAGTGTAATCATGTTGACCCCGATTACATATTTAGTTATTATTTAATAAGTATTGAGTATGTTTAGGGGGAATGTTCATGATTGCCGGATACGGGAGCAAGCCGGTATTTCAGTACAAGTTCCGTCCTCTGATTCAGGACCGGCGCGCTCCGGACGGCGGTTTCTGCGTCATTCTGTATGAGAACCGGATCCTCTCCTTCAGCACATACGACGTGAACGGCGCCTTTATCGATGAACTCTGTTTTTCCCTTCCCGGGCGTGTGATCCAGTGCTTTTACGGCCTGCTCCGCAATGCGATGAGCTGGCTCGGGGCGACGCCCTGTGACCTGCGCGGTACGGATATGGCGCCGTACGCTTCCTCCTTTGCCTTTGACGGGTATGATCCGATTCGCATCTGGGGAATCAATGAACTGCTCTTGCAGCCCTCCGGTTCCGAAGCCGGCTTCTTTACCCGGCACCTGCTCGTCCTCTTTGAGGATGTGGCGACCCTTTTCGCCGAGAGCGGCATCAACCTGACGCTGGACGGGTTTACCTGGGATCCGGCCCGGATCAATCCGTTCCGGAAAAGCCAGCTCTATTCCTCCGGACAGCAGGGAGTGATCTGATCAGCATACAGGCCTGCAACGGCCTGTTTTTTCTTGCAAAACAAATCCTGTGTTATTCTGAACGCAGTGAGAATCTTAAGAAGAGGAGAAACACCATGACTGACCTGGAAAGAAAGAACGCCTGGCTGGCCTGTCCTGCGATGACGGAGGAACTGAGAAAAGAACTGGATGGAATGGATGAAGCATCCCTGCACGACAGCTTCTACCGGAACCTGACCTTCGGAACCGGCGGACTGCGTGGCGTGCTCGGCGCCGGAACCAACCGGATGAACTTCTTCACGGTCGCAAAGGCGACGCGTGGCCTGGCGGAATACCTGAAGGAAGCCTTCGAGCTGCCTTCCTGCGCAGTCAGTTTCGACAGCCGGATCCATTCCGAAGATTTTGCCCGGTTGACCGCAGCCGTGCTGGCTGAATCAGGCGTTTCCGTGTGGATCTATCCCCGCCTCCAGCCGACCCCGATGCTGAGCTTTGCGGTGCGTCACCTGCACACCTCCGCAGGGATCATGATCACCGCATCCCATAACCCCGCAAAGTACAATGGTTACAAGGTTTATGGAGCAGATGGTTGCCAGATCACGCTGGAAGCGGCGGAGCGCACTCAGCACCATATTGATCACCAGCCGGACCTGACGGATGACCTGCCCGATTTTGAGCGGTACCTTTCTGCCGGCGCGATCCGCTGGATCACGGATGAAACAATCGAAGCATACTATCAGGCGATCGCGAAGCTCAGCGTGAAGCCGGTTTCGGAACCCCTGCACCTGGTCTATTCGCCGCTGAACGGCACCGGCAACGTCCCGGTCCGCGAGATGATGAAGCGGATGAAAAATATCCGGGTGGAAATCGTGACGGAGCAGGAGCTTCCTGACGGGCGCTTCCCGACCTGCCCGTATCCGAACCCTGAGATCCGGGAGGCCATGGCGCTCTCGATCCGGAAAACCGTCGAAACCCAGGCCGATTTCTGCTTCGCTACGGATCCCGACTGTGACCGGATGGGCGCCGGTGTACGCGTCGGTGATGAGGTGCAGCTGATCAGCGGAAACGACATGGGTATCCTGATGCTGGATTTCCTCTGCCGAAACAAAAAGACCGCCTCTTCCCTTCCGCCGGTCGTCGTCAAAACGATCGTCACGACGGAAATGGCCGCCGCGCTCTGCCGGAAGCACGGGATTGAACTGCGGAACGTGTTGACCGGTTTCAAGTTCATCGGGGAACAGATCGGCCTGCTGGAAAAGGATCATGCATCCGACCGCTTCCTCTTCGGGTTTGAGGAGAGTTACGGCTATCTTTCCGGAACGGACGTCCGGGACAAGGACGCCGTCAACGCCGCGCTGCTGCTGTGCGAGCTGGCGTCCGACCTGAAAGCCCAGGGAAAAACAATGCTCGATCGCCTGGAGGAATTGCGCAGGGAATACGGTTTCTTCGCCCAGCGCCTTCTGACCTTCGAATATGAAGGTGAGGACGGTGCCAACCGGATGGCAGCCATCATGAAAACCCTTCGTACGGGCGAAGGTAACAAGACCGACTACCTGCTCGACGATACCGGCCTCCCGAAGAGTGACGTCATCGAATTCCGGCAGTCCGACGGCAACAAATGGATCGTCCGCCCCTCCGGAACGGAACCCAAGCTCAAAGCCTACCTCTTCGCCAGTGCCGAAACCCGGGAATCCGCCGAAAAGCAACTCGATGTCCTTGAAGAGACCGTCAACACATTTTGCAAATAACCCGAAGGTCCGGGCGATCAGAAGCCCACCCTTAAGAAGGCATTGACTGAATAAAAAAGCATGGTTGCTGTTCAAGCAACCATGCTCTTTCTTTGATTCAATCAGAACCGGCTCTGACGCTGCGCTTCGAAGCACTCACGGCAGTAGACGGGGCGATCTCCGCGGGGCTGGAAAGGCACCTGGGTCTCGCAGCCGCAGCCGTCACAGATGACGGTGTACATCTGCCGGGGAGCACCACCGTTGCCGTTCTGGGCACGACGGGCAGCGCGGCATGCCGGGCAGCGGCTCGGCTCATTCTGGAAGCCCTTCTGAGCGAAGAACTCCTGCTCGCTGGCAGAGAAAACGAATTCGTTGCCGCAGTCACGGCAGGTCAGGGTCTTGTCTTCGTACATGGTACAAACCTCCTAAAAATATGTTGTTTACCCGCGCCATTGGTGATGAATCGTGCCCCGTTCCAGACAATGGTTATGAGTAACAACCATGGAGGAAATGAACCGTAGTTACGACCAGGGGTTGGGTGTACTTTGCGATTATATCATGATGTTTTTCGTTTGTACAGTTTTTTCTTAATAATTTTATCCATTCGGACTAATAGCGCTTAATGGAAGTCTTCCGGATCTGCTCCTCCAAAGGAAACATTTCCGTTTTCAGCTGCCTTGAGCGTAAACGTATGGCGGTATCGTGTTCCTTTGATCTCCACTGATTCGCTCTTGCTGTAACTTCCCATCTCACCGAAGAGTGTATCATATCCGTACCAGTAGCGGCCGGAGCACCAGGCCAGCGTATAGTAGCCGGAAGGCACTTTTATCCAGGCGGTCTTCCCGGGATGGACAAAGGCAGTGACGACGATCTGATCCGTGGAAGCGTCACGCATGATGAAATAGGTCGGATCAGAATTGGCGTCAACCCGGATGTTGATCTGTGTCCCGGTTTTCGATCCTGAGATCCATCCGGTGGGCGGCATCTCCTGTGTCGGAACATCCGGAAGCCGTTTCATCGAGGAATTCAGACTGTCCAGGGTGTCCTCCCACGTGAAGCGGTTCAGAAAATCCTGATAAGACGCAGGTACGTTCCCGTCCTTCATCTCTTCCAGGTCAAAAGTCAATGCGGACTTCTTCGCTTTCTGGTTCTTTCGGTCAGTCACCTCTTCAGCCAGTTTCTGCGCCAGCAGGTTCTCGAGGGTATCCTTGTCCGGCCGGTCGGAAACCGGCATCGTCGCCGCGACATCGACCACGTCGTAGGAGGCTTTCTTCAGCAGATCTTCCGGTTCAAGTGTATCCGTGCAGTTCAGCACCATCTCCCGGGGTCCTTTGTTCACATCCAGCGCCTGGTTCTTCCGGGTTGCCAGTAAAGCTGCCCAGGCGGTATCCGGAATGCTGAATGATTCGCGGGATTGCACCCAGGCCTTGAAAGGTTCGGATGCGGTTTCGAGAGAAACCAGTTCTTCTGCTGATTTGATCTGCGCCGCAGTGAGCGGAAGCGGGAAAAGGCGATCCTTGAGCGCCTGCTGAAAGTCCTTGCCGGAGAATTCCTTTCTCGCCGCACCGGCGGCTTTGGTGACGGCCGTCCGGAGGATCCCGGCACCGTTCTTGCTGACCGCACCGTCCTGCAGGGGAAGCGTGATCTCAAGATTATACCTCGACGCATTCTCAAGGGCTGTGTTCAGCCAGGCCGACCGGTCCTCCGCATTGGTATAGGAGCCGAGCGACTGGAGATCCGGTTGCCAGCTCCGCAGGCTGAAGGAGATGGTCTCCCCTTCCAGCGCAATGTTCTGAGCCCCTTTCTCATAGATCGCTTTCTGCCAGGCATCCTTTGCCTTGCCGGCTTCCTGCAGAAGGAGATTGTTGAGGACGCTTTCCGCATTGGCAGGGGTCAGCCGCCGGTTGGCCGTCAGGGATGCCTTGGTCGTGGCAATTGAAGACCTGACTTTGTTGACAAACCCTTCATACGTGTTTTCCGAATAGAGCTTTGGCGGATCCGCATAGGCAATTCCGTCGGACCAGCGGTAGATGCGGTCCTCCAGTTTGTTCATCACATTCATTTCCGCGACGGCTTTTGCATTCGGGCTTTCCAGCCAGGACATCACCAGTTTGCTGTGATAGCCCCTGATGGAATCCTCCTGCGTGCCGTACAAAGCATAGAAGGAGAAGGACAGGTCGAAAACCAGAAAAGAGGACGCCAGGTTCGGGTTCCCGGTAAAGACGATCTGCTCATCCTGCAGCCTGCACTTGAGCGCATGCACTTCGTCTTTAATCACGGAAAGGGCAACATCGCCGCCTTCCCAGGAAACGCCGGGCGTTGCTTCGGATTTGTCCGTAATGATCACGCAGCAGTAACCGGGGCGCGGATTTTTGGGTTTGAACTGTTTCCAGTTGACTTTGTAAAATTCCTTGAACGCCGACTCCGGCCAGACATACGGACGAAGGCAGAACTGAGCTCCGGGATCTGCCAGCAGCACCTTCATCTGATCCGAAACATCCAGTGTTTCATATGGAGATGTCTGCGCGTCATCCAGCGCGATGTCAACATCCTCGCTGTCTGTCTCGATCCGGCGGCCGGGGATGCAGTATGCCTCCAGTGCAGCCGTGTTTTCACTGCCCGCAGCCGCGATATTCTCGGCCGCGTATATGAAACCGGTCAGGAAGTTCCCTTCATCCGCCAGCGCCAGAATCCCGTCACTGACTGATTCCGGATCCATTCCGGCGCTCAGCGCCTGATCCGCCGCTTCCAGCAGTTTCGGGATATCCTTACAGGAAGTAAAATCCGTCAGGTGGATCTCATCGCTCCCCGTGGATTCGCCAATTGAGAAAGCAGGGAGAAAGCTCAGGCAGAGCAGGACGATCAGCATACGGCGAATGTTCTTTTTCATAAAGCTTCTCTCCTTTAAATCCTTCACTCGCTCACGCAT
>JAEEGL016670105.1_pt1 | contig 14782 bp, 9 predicted proteins | sample 9134231 | NCBI WGS metagenome assembly JAEEGL01 (sample SAMN16246548, study PRJNA631951) | gut metagenome | biome: gut microbiome; feature: rumen; material: fiber-attached | host: Bos | place: Iran: Karaj | collected 2018-10 | reverse complement strand
CGCTGGCTCTTCTGTTCCAACCATGAGGAATAGTTGCCCTTCCAGGGGATGCCCTCGCCACGGTCGAGCTCCAGGATCCACTCAGCCACATCGTCAAGGAAATAGCGGTCGTGGGTCACGGCAATCACCGTGCCCTCATACTGCTGCAAGTGCTGTTCGAGCCAGTCTATCGACTCAGCATCGAGGTGGTTCGTAGGCTCGTCGAGCAGGAGCACGTCAGGCTTTTGCAGCAACAACCGACAGAGAGCCACGCGGCGACGCTCACCACCCGAAAGGTGGGCTACGGGCTGGTCGCCGGGAGGACAGTTCAGGGCAGCCATTGCACGGTCCAGCTTTGAGTCCATGTTCCAGGCATCCGTTGCGTCTATGATGTCCTGCAACTCAGCCTGACGGGCCATGAGCTTATCCATCTTGTCGGGGTCTTCGTAATATTCGGGCAAACCGAATTTCACGTTGATGTCGTCATATTCCTTCAAGGCGTCATAGACATGCTGCACACCCTCCATCACGTTCTCTTTCACCGTCTTCTCTTCATTCAAAGGCGGATCCTGTGGCAGATAACCCACCGAATAGCCTGGGCTCCACACCACATTACCCTGATACTGCTGATCCAGTCCGGCAATGATCTTCATCAGCGTGGATTTACCTGCACCATTCAGACCGATGATGCCAATCTTTGCACCATAGAAGAAGCTGAGGTAGATGTTTTTGAGCACTTGTTTCTGGTTCTGCTGGATGGTCTTGCTCACTCCCACCATCGAGAAGATGACTTTCTTGTCGTCAACTGTTGCCATAGGTTTTTATACTGTTTGCTTATTTATGAATTCAGGGAAAAAAGGAATAACTCCAATTTTCACCGCAAATATACGTCATTTTTCCGAAACATCCAAATATCTTTGAATCTTTTTATTCCGTACTCTCTTACTTGAGGTATTTAGTTATTTTGTTATTCACTTTGGTATAGAAGAAAAAATTCAACATTTTCTTGGTAGTTTGCAGAAGATTCCCTACCTTTGCAGGGTCATTAAAAATAACTAAAGAATATCACATCATGAACAAAACAATTCAACGGCTGATGGCAGTAGCCATGCTTTCACTTCCTCTCGCTGCTAACGCACAGGAGGCACGGGAGAACCCTCGCGGCATCTACAAGATGACAACGCTCACGGGAAAAGTGGGTGAGATCTTGGCCCCCTACGACCAGTACAAGGTGTGTACCGACAGCATCACGCTAATGGTCTCTGTCAACAATGCCTTCTTCAGCATCGGCGACAACGACCACAAGGTGTTCAACTACACAGGCGCACAGCCAAAGGACGAGAACGACAAGAGCACCCTGATCTTCGACAGTAATGCAAAGCATTTCTCTCAGAAGTGGTGGAGCCAGTATTCCAGCCACCTGTATTTCCCCAACAACGACTGGTGTACAGAGAAATATGAGTCAGGCAAATACTCGGAGAATGGTCGCATCGTCTTTGATGCCCTGACGGGGAAGTCGGAAATAGACCCGCAAAACCCGCTGACGGGCACCTGGCGCATCATGGGCTACATGGACGAGCTGCGCAACGTGAAGAAGGAGGTGCAAAGGCTGCATGAGCAATACCCCGGCAGCAAGTATTACAACAGCTTTGTCGTGTTTTCTCCGAAAAACATGGTCATGGTTGCGGGCGGTGTAAGTGGTTATATTGAAAAGGTGGAATATGACGGCAAGAACGCCTATAAGATGGGCAACAAGACCTATCGCATCAAATGGCTGTCGAAAGACCGCATTGCCATAGAAGAGCGCATCGACTACCGCATCGACTGGCAGATACTGGAGCGCGTCACCGACGAGCAGACGCTGCTGAGCCGCATCGCCAGCCTGAACATGCCGAAAAGAAGAAAATAGTTGTTCTATTTCAGGGGGCTCAGAATGTTCAGAACCGGGGCATTTTGAGCCCTAACTGTATATGATTGTTGTTTCATTTCGTAAAAGAGTGTTCAATTTTGCTAAATATTTGGTAAATATATAAAAGAGGTGTTTTAGTTTAGCTTTATTTTTAGTATATTTGCAGCATAGAACGAAAAACTAAAACGCGAATGAATACTACTGAAAACAACCAATGGAACCATGCCATCCTGACGATATACTGGCGTGCCGACCGTCACGAGGAGAGTCACTCGTTCGCCTACAAGCGTCCGACGGAGGATAACCCCTGCCCTGAACATCCAGTGAAGGTGGGCGGATGCCTGTCAACAGCACCCCTGTCCATGAGCGGAGAATGGGGAGGGCTGTTCTCGGACATCATTGTGAAAGCCTTCGACGAGCACTCGCTGACAATAAAATATGGTAAGCAGAAGCATGTCATCACCCCTGGCCACGGCGTGAAGCTGGACGAGGGCGGCATGAGCTACACCTCGTTCGAACTCTACCTCTCAATAAGGCAGGTGGAGGATACCGCCATCAAGATGACCCGCGACGAGGCGTTCCTGCGCCACTTCCGCACCAGAGGCAGGATCATGAATCTGAGCCATGATGACGTGAGTCTGCTGAAAGACATGGCCGAGCAGGGCGACCCCTTCGCTGAGTATGGCTACGCCCGATGGCTCTACTACATGAATCCCGAAAAGGACTCGATGAGCGAGGCTGATCGACTGCTGAATGCCGCGAAAGAGCAGGTACCCGATGCCTTGGGCGGCTATGCCCTGCTGTGGCACTATGGCGATGTGGAGGCAAACGTGATGGACATCGACAGGAGCAACCTCCTGATGCAGCAAGCCATCAGTCAGGGCAGTATCTATTCGGCACAGCAATGGGCCCGCTTCCGCATCTACGGACTCCATTGCCAGGCAGAGCCAGCGCTGGTGGCGAAGGAGATTGAACAGCGGCTCAACGAGACGGAGGATCCCGATCCTTACTGGCACACGCTGTTGGCCTATGCCTACGAAGAGCTGGGACGGAAAGACGATGCCATCGGCCAGTATGAGCAGGCCATTGAGAAAGGTGACATCGAGGACTACTACTCGCTGGCCTATATCTATTATGAGCGCGGCAATATGGCGCTCTATGAGAGTCTGATGGAGGAAGGCATCAAGAAGGCGTGTGCGAGCTGCTACACCTTCCGTTCATATATGGCCGACGAAGACTTCCGAAAACTGGACTATTCGACCCGTATGGACATGCATCGTGACATTTCCAACTGGCTGCATACCGGCATGAACAAAGGCGATGGCACATGTGCCTATCTCCTGTGGTATCACTACTACTACGGTCAGCTGGGCTTCTACGAGAACCAATATGAGTCGAAACGATATCTGAAAGAGGGCGTCAAGCTGGGCAACGTAGCCAGTCTCACGACCATGGCCATCCTGGCTGAGAGAGGCAAATGGTCGGAAAAGCTGACTCCCACGGAGATAGGCGAGCTGTGGCTTCAAGCCGCCCGCTACGCACCGCAAGATGAGGATGCCCTCAAAGGACTGAGCCGCGTCAGCGACCCCGCCTTCCTGCTGAAACACAAGGATGAGCTGGAGAAATACTGGCAACCGCTCTTCGCCAACCTGAACAAGGAGGACAACGAAGAGAGCGATGAGGATGACGGGCGCTGGGACGCGTATGCCTGAGCAAATTGAGAATGGAGAATGGAGAATTATGAATAGTCAAGCAACCACGGAGCGCATTATTGCCAATGTCGATCAGATGCGCGAGAATACACAGGACATGCGGATGTGGAAAAACATACCGCTGGCCAAGGAATGCATACAGCTGCTCAAGGAGCTGGACGACCCTGAGGAGACACCCATGGGCAAGGCGCTGGCCTGCGAGGCCATCGTCGCCCAGTTGCCCGAATACGACGTGCCCCGACTGGTGCTCTCCATCCTGCGCTATAAGCTGGAACTGATTCAGGCCTCTGACGAGCAGGATGCCGACCGCTATCCCACAGCAGAGGAGGTGAGCCAGGACATCCAGCGACTCGAAGACTATATCGACACGGAGCACGTCACGGTGAGCGAGTTCATGAAGCGCCACAACCGCCACCTGCGCTTTGCCGAGGTGGAGCGCAGCCCACAATGGGAGGCGAACTACTATGAGGTGGAACGCGAATGTGACCGCCGCCTGGGCGACACGCCTCGTGGCATGGGCTTCTGCTTCGGCTACTGGAGCACCCTGCGAGCCGTACTCAACGAGCGAGGCATCGAGTGGCAGTCGCCACACGAACTGAACCCAAGAGTGATGTTTGATTGAGAATTGAGAATTGAAAATGGAGAATGGATTATGAACTGAAAACAACTCCGACCGATTCACCACTAACGGGAGAGAGCAAGTGGTGGGGAGAGCCAGACATGCCTGAGGAGCTTGACTGGCCCGCAACGACGGTGACCGACGAGGACGGCGAGACCTATGATGACCCGCTGACCTTCGTCTGCCAGATCCGTTGTGCCGACATCGCCCCGCTCGACCCCGAAGGACTGCTGCCCCACGAGGGAATGCTCTATTTTTTCGCCGCTCTCGACTACTTCCTCGGCGACCTCGACACGCCTGCCTATCCAGGTATGGGCGAATGGAAGAACGAGTATTTCCGGGTGCTCTACTCCCCCACCCTCGACCAGCTGCACACCCATCACCTGAACTATCCCGACGGCACGCAGGCCACGATGCCCGCAGAGGCCATCAGCTTCAAGAAAGGCACCAAGGACGATGACGGACTGCGCCTGCTGGGCTACCCCTATATAGAAGATGTGCGCGAGGAGATGACAGGCTGGCTGTCGTTGCTACAACTGGACGGCTCAGACCGCTGGGGACTGACGTTCCACGACTCTGGCACCCTGAACTTCCTCATCACCCCCGACGACCTGCGACAGCGCAGATGGGATCGGACGAAGTGCTACCTGTTCTCCTTCTAAACGAAATATTAAAACCAAAACATTATCAATAACTATGGCAACAAACGACAACGTAAGAACCCGTGAGAGAGAGGCCGTGAGAGGCATGGCCCAACCGAAACCGAAAACATTGGAAGCCGACAGCACCTGTCCGCATTGCGGCACTGCCGTCTCTTCTGAGTATGAACTCTGTCCTGAATGCGGCTGGAAGCTGGTGGACTACTGCACCTTCTGCGGAGCACCCATGAGTCCGGAAGACATTGACTGCCCAGAGTGCGGCATGCCTGCCGACGGCATAGAGTGTCCCAACTGTCACACCCACAATTTCCGTTCGTTCTGTATCAAGTGTGGCCAGCCCATTTCGCGCGCTGCCAAGATGGCGGTGGAGAAAGCGAAGAAAGACCCGAAGGTGCTGGAGACCGTCAGAGCGCTGCAAAAGATAGCCGACCTGAAGGCTGAGCTGAAGGCGCTTGACGAAGAGGAAGGCCTGGAGGCTGAGCCGGAAGAGCCTACCGAAGGTGAACTGCGACTCAGGGCCCTCATGGCCAAGGTGGGCTTCACCGCTGCCGAAGCCCCCAAGCCCGCTGCCAAGGTAAGAACCGGACGCAGCCGCGAAGAGATCCTGGCAGAATACCGTAAGGCTGTGGACGATGCCAACCGCTCGCTGGAAGAGATGCTGCCTCCCGCAGGCTCCACCCCGCAGGAACAGCGCAACTACTACACCGCCCGCAAGGTGGCTATCACGGAGATTGTCTGTGAGACATTCTGGGGCATAGACCCAGAAGACACGATGGGCTGGATGTGTAACCATTGTCAGATCATGCACGATGATCCCTCACAATGCAAGTTCAAGGACTGCGGCGGCGAGTGGACCAAGTGTGAGGACTGGAAGATGTGGACGGTGGTCGATGAGGGCACCGAGGGTGCTGTGGAAGTGCATCGTTACGTAGAAAAGAGATCCTATAAAAGACAATAACTATGGAAGAACAGAATAACAACCAGAATCCGGAAATAACTCCGCAAAAGACTGCCATTGCTCCGCAAAAGACAGCGGTGGCTCCACAGAAGACTGCCATTGCTCCGCAAAAGACAGCAGTGGCTCCACAGAAAACAGCGGTGGCTCCACAGAAAACGGCAGTTGCTCCGCAGAAGACAGCGGTGGCTCCACAGAAAACGGCAGTTGCTCCGCAGAAGACAGCTGTAGCACCAGGAATGGGCGCTCCACAGAAAACGGCGGTAGCTCCAGGTATGGGTGCTCCGACCACCCCTGCCCCTGCTGGCGATGGCGCCCCAACACCGCAAGGCTCCATCACCGTAGGCGGTAAGACCTATAGAATCATCAAGCTCATGGGCAGCGGCACGGAAGGTGACATACTCGCCGTGACCGACGGTAAGAAGCGCTATGCCCTCAAACGCTATCATGGTTTGTTCCAGGCCAACATGACCGTATTGCCTGCCCTGCAGCAGCTCAACGGCAAGGGCTATGTGTCAGACATCATCGATTTTGCACCCGACTTCGAGCTGCTGAAGTTTGCACCCGAAGGCAGCGCTGCCTCGGCCGACATCAAAGGCAACCCGATGGCCATCCTGGCTATTGCCGTGAAGACGGCGATGGCGCTGAGCGAGATGCACAAGCTGGGCGTGATCCATAAGGACGTCAAGCCTGCCAACATCCTGATCAACAGCAAGGAAAGCTGGGACTGCGTGCTGTGCGACTTCGGCATTGCCGACGTGCTGAAAGAGAACGGATCGGTCAGTACCCGCCAGAACCGAACGCCAACCTATGCAGCACCAGAAGTTTATGATGTAAATAATACCATCAATAAAGAAGGTGAGATTTATTGTGAACTGACAGCCAAGGCCGACTTCTACTCGCTGGGCATGACCATCCTGTCGCTTTGGATGGGTGAAGGAACCTTCCTGGCCAAGGAGCAGGAGCTGGCCATTGACAAGATGAAGGGACGCATCACCGTGCCTGCTGACATGCCCGACCCGCTGAACAAGATCTGTCGAGGACTGCTCCTCAAGGATCCCATCAAGCGCTGGGACTTCGACAAGATTGAGCGCACGCTCAACGGCGAGGACGTACCCGTGGATGAGGCAGAAATCATAGAAGACCTCAACATCACCTTCAATGCAGCCAAGCACCTCACAGCCAACAATCCTGAGGAACTGGCAGACTGCATGGAGCAAGATCGAGAGATGGCCATGCGCTACCTCTACAAGGGACAGATAGAGAAATGGCTCAAGCCCTACCCCGAGCTGGCCATCCAGATGCAGGAGATTGTGGAGAAGCGCTTCCCCAGGGATCAGAACATGGGACTCTATGCCGCCCTCTGCGCCCTGAACCCTGCCATGCCCTTCCACCTCGAAGGCAACCTGAGAGACACAGGCGAAGAGGTAGAGAAAGATGCTATCATGCTGAAAGACGTGAGCGACTTCTGCAACGACGCCCTCGTCACCGACCAGACGGCCAACGACCTTTCGTCGGAGAAGTTCAAGGAGTGGGTCAGAGTGCGCAATGCCGCCATCATCGACACCTTCCCGAAGTCGGAAGAGTATGACGATCTCTCTGACTGCTACATGTTGCGTGTGCAGATGATTGACCCGCTGTCCGACATCAATCTGCGCAACGACACCAACCACCCCGACTATGCCATGACGGGTGAGGCATTAGGCCGCTTCTTCAACCAGGTGTATAACATCTTCTGGAACATTTGCGATGGTGATTTCTCGAAGATTAACAAGGTGTGGAACAGACCGGAGCACGAACCTATGAACCGACAGATCTCGGCATCGATGGTCACGAAGGTCTCTGCCTGTTTTGTCAATACGGCAGAAGACACTTATATCACCTCCTTCTTCAACACGAAAGGTCGCCGGTTCAAGGATCAGACACGATGGTTCCTCGATGCCACCGACAGCGAGTCGGAAGACTTCCAGGAGAAAGCAGGCCCGAAGGACGATGACTTCTTCCAGCAGATGTCGTGGATGAAGGTAATCAAGGGATTTGGTGCTACACCTGAGTATCTGCTGGTCGATTCCGGCAAGACCGTCACCACGCTGAAGGATCTGTTCAAGGAGAGCAAGAAGGTGCTCCAGAAGGAGTATAACGAAAGGGGCTTGATGGGCTTCCTGGCTGTGAACCGCATGGAGGATCCCGATGCCAACCTCAAGCCTCAGTTTGCCTACGAGCAACTGCTGCACGAATATCTGGAAGACATCGCGAAGATTGATGACAAGCAGGAGCCTGTCGTGAGATTCCGTGAGGCCGTCAAGGAGGCAGAGCGGCTGCTCAGCGAAGGTAAGGGAAAGATTCGCGCCCTGATGGCACGCAGCATGCTTCAACACACGCTCACCATCGTCTTTGCTCTCGTGCCAGCCCTGTTGCTGCTCGTCACGCTGCTCTTCTCTATGTTTGAGCATCCCACCGTCGATACCTCAGGACTCAGCACCTCAGTCTTCGTCGGATTAGGTCTGGTACTGGGCTTAGTGCTCTATATTTATTTCCTAACGCAAAAAGAAGACGTCGGCTGTATCGCCTCGCTCATCATCGGTGGCATCTTGGCGGCAATACTATGGGCTTTCGTCTATTTCCTGGGACAGTTCATTCTCTACTTCTATACCGCCATCACGTTGGCCGTACTGGGATTCTTCTCCTGGAAGACGGTGTTCTCAAGGAGCCGGTATGCAGCTGAGGCACGCAAGTTTGAGAAGGCTGGCTTCGACGAGAAGGTGCTGGAGCCCCTCTACTACGCCTTTGCCGATGATGATGAGGAGTTTGACTCGTCGCTCAACGGAGCCTTCAACGAAGACTATATCGACAACTGGAAGGCCGATCTCAAGGTGCGCCGCATCTTTATGTTCCTGTTCATTGGTGCCGCTTGGTTCCTGCTGATCTTCAGCGTGTTCATTCCTGAAAGCAAGCTGCTGAGCCGATTCTCTGCACCACTCGTAGAGAAGCTGGCAGGCAAGCCTGAGGTGAAGGAAGAAATCAAACCGTTCCTGGAGAAGACGCTCCAGAAGGGCGACAACGGCGAGGAGGTGAAAAAGCTGCAGGAGTTCCTCAAGGCACAGGGCTTCACCAGGAACACGCCCGACGGCGACTTCGGCCCTGGCACGAAGAAGGCGGTGGAAGCCTTCCAGAAGGCCAACGAACTGGAGGTTACCGGCATCGTGGACGAGAAGACCATCGAGGTCATCACCAAGATTGTAGCTGAGACGCAGAAGCAGGAGGAAGAGGCTGCCAAGGAAGCTGAAGCCGACAAGGGCAAGGCCGACTCGAAAGCGAAGACGGAGAAAGCCTCGAAGCCTGCGGCAAAAGAAAAGCCTGCCACAACGGAAAAGCCCGCTGCAAAGCAGAAGCCCGCAACAACGGAGGAGCCGGCACCATCAAGCGGAGGCACCGGCTTCAAGCTGACGCCGACCAACAGCAGCTCGACGCCTAAGCCTGCTCAGTCGAACGAGCCTTCCGTGTCGCTGGATCAGCTTCAGAAAATGTCAAACCAAAAGAATAACTAAGAATATCTGATAACTATGACTTGTAAAAACTGCGGAAGAGAAAACCGCCAAGAAGCCAGCTTCTGCCGCTTTTGCGGCGAAGCGTTGGCACAAGAGTCCACACAGCAGGGCCTGATAGCGAAAGACGCTATTGTGCCCATTCTCGACGACCTTGACAAGAAACTGCAGGTGGCCAAGGCGGTAGTGCAAACTGGCACACGCATCGGACTGAACTGCCTCGTATTGGGCGACTCTGGCACCGGCAAGAAGTTCATTGCCGACATGATTGCCTCGAAAATGCTGGCAAACGGAGTGGTCAAGAAGCCCGCCACCAAGGTGGATGCTGCCGAATGGGATGAGTTCGCAGGCGACTTCGAGAAGAAGATGGCGTCGCTGAAAGACGGCATCCTGCTCATCACCAACGCCCAGAAACTGCTGCCCACGACGAAGGCACAGGAGGTGAACCAACTGGATAAGCTGTTCATCAGCATGAGTAGTAAAGACAGCAAAGCACCGATTGTCATCCTCTGTGGCGACAACAATGACCTGGCATCGTTCCTCGACAACAACAAGGACATCTATCGCCTATTCAAGTTTGACTTCCGTCTGCCTGCTTTCCGCATCAACGACCTGACGGAGCTCACGCTCTCCATTCTTCAGGAGAAGTATCAGGCGGGCTATTCGGAAGACCTGCCGAAGAAGCTCAACGCCCACTTCGCCTGGTGCATGAAACAGACGGACATGGGCTACGTGAACGGCCATTTGGCTGAAAACGAAGCTGAGAACTTGTTTGTCAAGGCCTTCGACCGCAACAGCAAGACCATCGAAGAGAAGGATGTCGATACGTCGCAATGCTTCATCCCGAAGACCGAGGAGCAGATTCTGGCCGAGCTCGACAACTATGTGGGATTGCAGAGCGTCAAGGACGAGATACGCGCCATCATCCGTAATGTCAAGGCGAAGAAGGAGAACGGTGTGAAGGAAAAACTGCTCAAAGACCACTACCTCTTCACCGGCAATCCCGGCACCGGCAAGACCACCTTCGCCCGCAAGTTCGGCGAGGTGCTCAACGCCATCGGTGCGCTGCCCACAGGACAGTTCGTTGAGGTGGCTGCCAAGGACCTCATCGGCCAGTATATCGGCGACTCTGAGGAGAACGTGAGAAAATACGTGAACCAGGCCATGGGCGGCGTGCTCTTCATCGACGAGGCCTACGCGCTGAACCAGAGCACCGGCGGCTACGGCATGGATGCCATCAACACCCTCCTCACCCTGCTCGAAAACCGCAAAGGCGAGTTTGTCTGCGTCATGGCAGGCTACACGAAGGAGATGGGCGAGTTTGTACGCATGAACCCAGGCATCCCCTCACGCTGCAACGTGACGATAGAATTTCCCGACTACACGGCTCGCGAACTGGAGACGCTGTTCCGCAACATGCTCACGCGCAACAGCGAGAACACCGAGTTCACCCTCGACGCCAAAGCCGAGGAGATGCTGCCTAAGGTCTTCGACAAGATGTACCTCAAGCGCTCCGACACCTTCGGCAATGCCCGTGAGGTGCGCAACCTGTTCGACCTTGCCGTGAAGCGCCATCGTCTGAGCAATGCCGCAAACGATGTGCTGACCTATGCCGACATCGTGGGCGAGGATGCTACCGATGAGATCTCTGTAGAAGACATCATGAAGGAGCTCGACGGCTTCGTGGGCATGCAGAGCGTGAAGGATGCCGTGCGTCGCATTGCCAAGGAGATTGCCGTACAGAAGCAGCTCATCGAGATGGGTGAAGCTGCCGAGGGACTGACCAAGTATAACTTCATCCTCACAGGTAATCCCGGCACGGGTAAGAGCACCGTTGCCCGCACCTTCGGCAAGATTTTCAAGGCGCTGGGTGTCACCTCTACCGACCGCGTGACGGAGAAGGTGCCTAAGGACATCATCGGTATGTATGTCAACGAGAGCGACAAACGAATGGATGCTGCCATCAACGAAGCCATGGGCGGCGTGCTGTTCCTTGACGAGGCCTACGACCTCGAACCGATGGATGAAGCAGGACGAAGCACATCGAGCGAGGGCAAGAAAGCTGTGCAGACCCTGATGACTCGCATGGAGAATGAGGCTGGCAAATTTGTTGTCATCTGCGCTGGCTATCCGAAGGAAATGGAGACCTTCATGAACTCGAATCCGGGTTTGAGACGTCGTTTCTCACATACGATCCATATCGATGACTATACGGCTGAGGAACTGCTGGAGATCTACGAGCGGGCGGCAACAGCCAGGAAGTATAACTTCACGCTGGCCGATGATGCGGTACGCATGAAGGCACTCAACATGTTCCGCAACATGGTGGCTATGAAAGATCAGAAGTTCGGCAATGCTGGTGAGGCCATGAAGAAGGTGGCTGAGACCAAGACGAATATCAACAACCGCATCGCCAACATCCCACCCTCAGAGTGGACTCCTGAAATGCTGCACACAGCACTGGCCGAAGACATTCCTTACGAGGAAGCTGAAAAGGTTTCCATCGATGAGTGCCTGGCAGAGCTGAATGCGCTGATTGGTCTGGGCGGTGTGAAGGAGTCGCTGACAAAGCTGGCACACACCATCAACAACGAGATTGAGAGTGCCCGTCAGGAGAATCGACGTCCGGAGATTCCACTGGGCCACTATCTCTTCCTGGGTAATCCCGGAACGGGTAAGACCACCGTGGCCCGACTCATGGGAAAGATTCTCTACTCGATGGGGGCCCTGCCTACCCCCAATGTGGTGGAAGTGGGCAAGGCAAACCTCGTAGGCCGATTCGTGGGCGACACAGAAGCCATCACCTCACACGTGATCGACTCGGCCATGGGCGGCATCCTCTTCATCGACGAGGCCTACCAGCTCGCCTCCGACCAGTTCGGACGTAATGCGCTGGAGACACTTGTAGCCCGACTGGAGAACGATCGCGGCAAGTTTGTCTGCATCGCTGCCGGCTACACCTACGAGATGGAGGAGTTTATCTCGGAGAACAGCGGATTTGAGAGCCGCTTCCCGCAGCGCAACCGCATCACCTTCGACGACTATAACCCTGAGGAGCTGTTCCAAATCTTCATGATCTACGCCAAGAAGGAAGGCTACATGCTCGACCCCATGGGCGAGAACGCCGTGCGCGGCAAACTCACCATGCTCTACAACAACCGCGGACGCACCTTCGGCAACGGCCGCGATGCCAGAAACCTCTTTGACGAAGTGAAGACCAATCTGGCAGCTCGCCTCGCAGAAGAAGGCGGTACCCATACACTCGAAGAACGTAAAACTATTTTAATGGAGGACGTGCTATGACCCAATGCCCTGAATGTAGAAATATGATTCCCGACGACAGCGCTTTCTGCGACAAATGCGGGAAAGAACTGAAATGGTGCCCAGAATGTAAGCGGCCCAAGCGTGGCAACGAGTGCCCCGTGTGCGGAAGCGACCTGATACCTGGCAGAAGATACCTGGCCATGCTGGAGGATGGAGGCCCCGCCCCCGTTCAGCAGCCACAGCAGCCGCCACAGCCACAGCCCACGACGGAATATCGTCCGCAGGCGCAGCCACAGCAGCAATACCAGCAGCCACAGCAGAACTATCAGCAGCAGTACCAACCGCAGGGTACAGCTGTAGTAACACCGCAGAAAACGGCGGTGGCACCTTCGGCAGCACCGCTGTCGCTGGTGGGCAACGGTTGGAGGCTGATGTTTAGAGAGGGTGGCTTCGGACGTGTGGGCGGCATCTGGCCTGAGCTCGCCGCCTGCGAGTTTGTATCCAGCAGTCATGGCAGAATAGCCAAGAGCCCTGCTGGGTGGACCATTACCGACAACGGGTCAACTAATGGAACATACGTGAACGGCGAACGGCTCTCCCCAGGAGTTGCCGCCGTCGTGAACAGAGGCTACAGCGTACGCATTGCAACCGTAGAATTTACTGTGGAATGAAGATAGAGATTGATGCCATCAGCTATAAGGGAATGGTGCGCGACAACAATGAAGATGCGCTGTCGATCAGCGGCTACATCCTTCGGGACGATGCGACTGAGATGACCATCGACACGCCAGAGGACGGCTCCTTCTATCTGTTGGTGGCCGACGGTATGGGTGGTCACGACAATGGTGAGGAGGCCAGCATGTATGCGTTGGAGGAAGTCAGGGACAAGATCAATCAGAACGTGATTGGTGCCGAGACTTTCGAAGACGACATCCGTGAGACCGTTCATAACGTCTCGCTCAGACTGAACCAGATAGCGGCAGAAAGAGGACAGCAGCACCCCATGGGTTGCACGCTCACAGGTGTTGTCTGGCATTATGATCGCATCTGGCTCATCAATGCGGGCGACAGCCGTACCTACCGTTTCCGGAACGGCATACTCCGACAGCTGACCACCGATGAGACCGACTTCGGCTATACGGGTGATCCCAACGCCTCCAAGTTGCTGCTGAACTGCGTAGGCGGTGGCTTGGAAGGCCGTCTCACCATCGAAGACATCGCTGGCAAACTGCTGGAAGCCGACACGCTGCTCATCTGCTCTGACGGTCTCACCGACATGGTGCCCGAGGAGCAGATAGAGACCGCCCTCGCTGAGGGAGCCAAAGCTGCCGACCTGTACCGTATGGCATGCGAGGCGGGTGGAGCCGACAACACCTCCATCATCCTGGCTACCATCAGTTAGGAAGCGGAACAACAAAAATACCCAAAAAGTTTTGTGACCACAAAAAATATTCGTACTTTTGTGGCTCAAAACTTTTTTCGTATCTATGGCAAAAGACAAAATAGCTTACGTCTGCTCCAATTGCGGACAGGAATCGGCAAAATGGATTGGAAAATGTCCTGCCTGCGGGCAATGGAACACAATGCAGGAAATCAGAATCGCGGCCGACACACCCCGTCAGGCTGCCACCTCGGCTGCGGCACAGGCAGGCCATGCCCTGCGCAAGCAACGGGCCTTGCGACTGAAAGACATCGGCGATCACGATGATCCCCGCATCGACATGCACGACGAGGAGCTGAACCGCGTGCTTGGTGGCGGTCTCGTTCCTGGCAGCATCATCCTGCTGGGTGGTGAACCGGGTATCGGCAAATCGACCCTGTCGCTGCAGACCATGCTCCGTCTGCCAGAGAAGCACATCCTTTATGTGAGCGGTGAGGAGAGCGCCCATCAGCTGAAGATGCGTGCCAACCGCATTCCCCATGAGCCCAACGACAACTTTGTCATCATCTGCGAGAACTCGCTGGAGAACATCTACGAATATGTGAAGGACGAGAAGCCCGAACTGCTGGTGATTGACTCCATACAGACCATCGCCACCGACCAGGTGGAGTCGAGTGCTGGCTCCATCGCTCAGGTGCGCGAGTGTGCCTCTTCCCTACTCCGTTTCGCCAAGACCAGCGGTGTGCCTGTCATCTTGAT
>JAEEGL014427906.1_pt1 | contig 14782 bp, 12 predicted proteins | sample 9134231 | NCBI WGS metagenome assembly JAEEGL01 (sample SAMN16246548, study PRJNA631951) | gut metagenome | biome: gut microbiome; feature: rumen; material: fiber-attached | host: Bos | place: Iran: Karaj | collected 2018-10 | reverse complement strand
TATGACAAATACACTTATGAAGAAAATAGAAAGTTGAAGTGCTTGAGATGCTATGCTTACTTTGTTGTGACCTAAAAGCTTTTCAAATGTACGCTTAACAGATGATGCAAAAAATAGACTAACAATTTTGAATTATTTGTACTCTTTTGATCCTAAAAATTTATGATCAATATCTGTAACCTCTAAAATAAAGAAATGAAAAAATGACAAAAAATTTTATAAAATATGATGACAAACTATTTATTATGGACATGCTTATAATATATGTAGTGTTGAGAAAAATTGAGATACTATAGAATATGTAACTTTAGAAAACACATGGAACACAGATAAAAAAGAATGATGAAAAGATATAACATTAAGTGTAGCAGATTTCCTTGATTGTTTCAGTTTTGTTAATGTTGGTAAAACTACTTGTAATTTCTTAAATTATAATACCTCTCCCGATGAAATAAAAATTATAGATAAAATTGATCGTAAGAATTCTTAAACTTATTCTTTCCTTTTATACATAATTTCTGGATTTAAATTCACTTGATATGATTTAGCATCAAATATTGGTTTGAAACCAGATCTCTCATTTTTCGATGTATCTATCGCTTGGATTTCTACATTTCAAAGGATATTTTGTAAATGGGCAAATCCATTAATCAATAACGGAGCAGCCATTAATCAAAGCTGTTTAATCACCCAAAGTAAGAACGATAAATCATCGAGAGCTTCTTGCTTAGTATTTTCTTCTTTATATTTTTTCCATGGTTCTGCTTTTGAAATATATTCGTTAGCAGTCTGAACCAAACGATACCAATCTTCCACAAAAGCTTTAGTATTTGCATTTTCAAGGTAAGATTTTTCCATTTTTTCGTTATTCCACTCCCCTTCAATGATAGAAAGCAAAGAAAAATCTGAAAGTCATTCTTTGAAGTTATTCCATCTATTTTGATCGAATTTTCATTCAGTTATTCAATATTTCTTTCAAAGGTTAGATACCCTATTTACAAGATTTCACCGTCATCAAATCAAGATTTTTTCCCATGTTCAATTAAATCTTTCCCATGAAAAATCTCAATCTGAACCCAATGGCACATCGTTTAATAGATAGAATACCAGAGCATCTCTATCATAATCGCGAGAAACTTGTATTGGATCAACTACATTTCAAAGTGATTTACTCATCTTTTGTCAGTCAACTGTTAGATATCATGTTACAAATTCCTTGTCTGGCAAACGATTATTCGTTGCTTCTAGCATTGCTGGCCGATAGGTTGCGTGGAATTTAACGATATCTTTTCAAAGAATATGTAAAATATATGTGTCGTTATCTCGGAATTTTCAATTTTCTCAATTTCTATAACATACTGTGATATAGTTAAATAATGCATCAAACCATACATAAGTAACTTGTTCAGGATCCCGAGGTAAAGGAATTCAAATTCATGTATGTTTATTTTCTCTAGAGATAGAGAAATTCTCTAATCCTGATTTTACAAAAGCCTTTACCTCATTAAATCTAGTTTCCGGCTCGACAAATGTGGGATTATTGGCCCATAACTTTTCAAACAAATATGAATACTTTTTGAGATTAAAGAATAAGTTAGTTTCTGACACTTTTTCTGGTTTAGTTAGATGATCTGGACATAATCAATCAGAAGTCAAATCTCTTTCATTTTTGAAAGATTCACATCACGTACAGTATAATCATTCATATGATCAAACATAAATATCTTTTTTAGCTTCGTCAGGTTCAGCTTCAGATTGCTCGTGAACTATATTCAGCATTTTTTGAACAAACTCTTTATGATCATCTGATGTAGTTCTGATAAAATCAGTATAAGAAATTTTCAATTCTTCCCATATCTCTATAGATCATGCAGCTATTTCATCAAGAAAAGTTTTTACATCTTTTCATTCAGATTCAGCTTTTTCTACCATTTTTTGTCAATTTTCATCTACTCATGTACAAAATTTAACTTCATATCACATAAGTCTATATCGTCTAGCATAAAGATCTGCTATAAAAGAGCTATTTGCATGTCAAATATGAGGCAATCAGTTTGCATAGTAAATTGGCGTAGTTACATAAAATTTCTTCTTTTGCATAAGTCTGAATCTAAGAATAAAAAACTTGTTATAAAATAATGTTTATTAACTAGATTTCAAGGAAAGCTTGCTTGCAATTTATTTTAGAAAAAATATTCTAAAATCAGATTTTAAATATTTTGTGTATGAATGAAAAAAAAATCTTGATTCTCTTCCAAAAAAATGACCGAGCCGAAGACAAAAAAAAGTAAAAAATCTGTAGAAATTTCTGAGTTAAAGAATAATGATTTTTTTGAGAATCAAGAAATTAAGCAGGACTTGCAATCATTCTATAATAATGAAGCTAAAAAATATGCAGAAACACGCAAAAAGTTTTGGCATGAAGAAAATGCAATTTTAAATACAATCACTCCCCTATTTGAACAAAGGGAAAAGGTTAGAATTTTGGAATTTGGATGCGGAAGTGGAAGATTCGCAACATTATTAAATCATAACTTTGCTGGTAAATTTGATTATGTGGGAATTGATTTATCTGATGAACTACTCTCGTATGCAAGCAAAGATAATCCAAATCTAACTTTCTTTCAGTGAGATATTACTAAATTAATTAAAAATTTTGAACAAGAATCTTTTGATTTAATAGTTTGAACTTCTAGCTTTCAACATATTCCAACGCCTAAGGAACGTTCATTTTTGATGAAAAATTTTTATCGTTTATTAGATTATAAGTGAATACTATTGATGACTAACCGATCTTTGTCCGATTGGTTTATTAAAAAGCATTGGAAAATCGTAATAAAGTCCAGAATATTATCTTGGTTAAAATTTGATAAATGAGGTTCCCGTGATTTAATGGTGCCGCGAATTGATGAAGGGTGAAAAAAATATGAAAGGTTTTACCATTTTTTCTCATTAGAAGAACTTAAAAATTTGTCTAATTTTGCTGGATTAACACTAAAGACTGATACATTCCTTGACGATAATGGAGAATTCGCAAATAGTGAAAAATTTTCCCGTTCTTCATTCTTTGTTGCTTCAAAAACTCCAATTATTGATTAACAAAAAATTATGCCCATTTATTTGACAAATATAATTTTTTGATTATAATATGTTTGTAAAATATTTATATTTTTTACAAACAAAAACATGAAAAAAATTTTTAGTATTTTGTGAGGGCTTTCTGTAATTGCTCTGTCTGCTATTTCATGCACATTTGCATATACGCAAGAACAACATGAAGCTTATCAATGGGCATATCAAAATAAAATTACGACTCAATCTAATATCCAATCGGCCAATTTAAATTGAAAAATTACTAGACAGGCCTTATCAAAAATGATAGTAAATTATCTAGAAAATGTGGCTGGAGTTAAGTGATCACAACTAAATTTTTGTACCTTCACTGATGAAGGCAAAATTACAAATGATCTAAAGTATTATACCAAAAAAGTTTGTGCTTATAAAATTATGTGAACTAATAAATCAACGTTCAAACCAACCCAACCAGTTAGCAGAGCGCAATTATGAACTGTTCTGTCCAGAATACTTTGGGGAAATGAATATGATTCTGAAGGAAAATGATATTATGTTTATCATTTGAATGCTTTGAAACAGAAGTGAGTTATGGGTAATATAAAGGATCCAAAAGATTATGTTACAAGGTGAGATGTTTTGATCATGTTAAAGAAAATGTCTGAAGGCTTTGGTACAAAAGTTTATTTGAATTGAAATTCTATTCCTGCTTATGATACCTCTCTAAAACAACAAAAAAATGTTTGAAATAAAAATAATAACAATTATGAAAATGAATACATTTCTGAACTATATTCAAACTCCAATGTGATATACACATGAAAAGATGGAACTAAATACTATTATGATTATGAATTTCTTAGCATGTTAAAAAATGTTGCTGAAAAAAAATGAGAATCTGATTTGGTTAGTTATTTGAAAGTAGAATCCGAGTATTTTAAGGATGGTTTGGATCAGCTGGCTAACTTAGATGATGAAGAATTACTAAAAGCTATGTGAATAGATATTGATAATATTGACCCAGATAATATGACTAAAGAACAAAAACAAGAATTAATTAAAAAGTTTAAAACTGGTTTCTCTAAAATCATCAAAGAAAATAAAGATAGAAACACCGAAACTTTAAAAAAGCTGGAGAAAGTTACTAAAAATATCAATAATGATAAGTTCTGATTGAAAGAAAAATATGAGAAAACTAAAGCATTTATGGAGGCAAGTAATACTTTCTTAGATCTTTATGCTGAAAGTATGTTTAGTCTGATTGAAATTGCGTTAAATGATGATGAAAACGCTAACACTGAAGAATGAGCTGCTCAAGCATTCTGATTGATATGAGTAGCTTTGGCTTACCAATGAGAAGCTGAAGAGTATCAAAAGTATGTGGAAGAACGGTGAATTTCTACTTTAAAACTTTTAGGATTAAATTAAGAATTTTTTGATAAATTTAGGGCTATCCATAAATGGTTAGCCCTTTTTTTTATGTGTAGGAATTACTTGCATTTTAAAATTATAAATTTACATTGAAGTCGAATTTTATTGTTTTTGATAAAAAATAATGTTAATAACTATGTGATGAAAAGCTGGAAGTGGGAAATGAACTGTTTCTAAACTTTTAGCAAAAGAATTGGGTTATAGTATTGTATCCGTATGAGACATGAAAAGGGAGTTAGCGGCTGAAATGTGAATTAATATCATAGAATTTAATAAAATGTGAGATAATCCTGAAAAATCGGCTGAATTTGATTTGAAATATGAAGAATATCAAAAAAATCTTAAATTAACTGATAATATAATACTTGATTCTCGCTTGTGATTCTTTGCTCAACCTAAAGCTTTTAAAATATTATTGAATGTGGATGAGGAAATAGGTTGACAAAGAATATTCAAGGCTGAAAGGGATACGGATAAACACGCTAATAAAAAACATGCAATAGATGAAGCTAGAGAGAGAAATGCTAGCGATGAAGAACGCTATAAGAAGCTTTATGATGTTGATGTTTGGAATCCCAGTAATTATAATTTAGTAATAGATACAAGTGATCGTACTCCTGAAGAAGTTTTACAGATAATATTAGATGAATTTAAAGCATATAAACGAAAACATCAAATAGCAGAAACTGATGAAGAAAAAAAAGCTCTAAGGAAATCAAAAGCTAAAACTAAGTTACTAAAAGATATTGCTTTACTGCTCGCTCTTATTTTAATAACTTGTTGGCGAATATTTACTATAGTAAATGAACGTAAAAAAGCTGAAATAAGGAATAGTAATGAATTAAACGAAAATAGTAATATTGAAGAAGTTGTTGGTGAATTAGAGTAATTTATTAAATTTGGCATTTCACATGTGAATTGCAATAATCACACAGGAAGATAGATTATGGAATGAGCTAATAAATTATTCAAAAAATTGTAAGTGGGAGGCCTGACCAATTTTAGCTCAAAAGATGGAAGAAAACGAATTTTCTAGTTGGGAGAAAATTTTTGTAGTTACTAATAATGATAAAATAATTTGATTTTGCACATTTACAAAAGAAGACTGAATCCCTGATTGTGATTATTCTCCTTTTGTATGATTTATATTTGTAGATGAAAACTATCGCTGAAAAAGAATTAGTGAAAAAATGATAAATGAAGTTGAAAAATATGCAAAAACTTTAAATTTTAAAAAATTATATATAGTATCAGATCATAAAGGATTATACGAAAAATATTGATTTAAAAAGTGCGATGAAAAAATTGACGAACTTTGACGTGTTGAGACTATATTTTGTAAAGATATTAAGTAGATTTACATATTCTATATTTAAATGACCAACATCATAAATGATCAGAATTCTGATTATCATGTTCATAGTGTATTTTCTGATGGATGTGCAACGGTTGAAGAGATTGTGCAATATGCTTGAGTCCTAGGCATGGAAGAGATTGCTATTACAGATCATAGTGACCATGCGACTAATATATTGAAGGAACGCTATGGAATAATTCCGTGCGGATGAGGAAGGTATGCGTTGAGTCATTGGGAAAATGTGCATAACAATGTAAAAGTGATATTTTGAGTGGAAGGAGATGTTTTGAATGAAGATGGAGATGTTTGTTTGACTAATCAAAATATTGAGTGAAAATTTATTATATTATCAGTACATCGAAATTGATATCTTTCTGCTCAAGAAACTGCCACTAAATGATTACTAAATGCCATAGAGAGATATCACGATAAAATAGATGTCATTGGTCATCCCTATAATATTCACGAATTATGAGAATTCTTAGAAATTGAGCCTATCGTGGAACTTGCTAATAAATATTGAATTGCATTGGAATTTAATCATTGAACTTTTAAATGAAATAAAGCGATAAAGGAGAAATTAAACTATATGCTAAAGAATGCGAAAAATATTTATGTAAATAGCGATGCTCATAGTTTATCAAGCATAAGACCCAAAAGACAGGAATCTTATGATTATTTAAAAGAAATGTGATTATGGAAATAAAATCTTTTATGACTCAATATAAATCTGAAGATAGAATCTCGGAAAGAATAGCCATTTTTGAATCAGTTAGAGATTTTTTGTATCAAATAAATTGAACAAATACACCTGAAAAACTATTGGAGGTAAAAGAATGATATTGTGCATCTAAGCACAGACTATTACGGGCAGCATATAATGAATTATGATATAAAACCAAACTCTGTTTCATACCATTTTCGTTTAACATGATATATTTGCCGGATTTTTTAAAAGATTGGTGATATTCGAATAAAAAATGATATCATGTTTTTCTAAGAATGAATATTGAATGAAGGTGGATTGATATCGACGCTACATTTAATTCTGAATTGAGAGATTTTTATGTAGTAAATGAAAATTGGGATTGAGTTTCTTCACAAAAAACAATTTGCGAATATGATAAAGTATTGATCCCCAATTCACTTGAAGAAGAAGTAAAAATAAAAAAACTATTATCAGATTCTAATAAAATGGAAGATGAAGATTTTAAATGGATAGAAAAATTTAATAGTTGGATAAGGACGTTTAGACAATAATTTAAACTTTTCTTTTTTGAACAAAATAATAAATTATTCCCATAACTATCATCAAAATTGCAGTGACCAATAATCATTGAGAATAAGAAATATATCACAGCAATACTCAAGCTAAGGGGCCTCATATAATACAAGCTAAATTTTCAACCATTGATTTTACGGACAAAATAGTTGATCTTTTAGATTTTTCGGCAATTTTATTGGTTATAGTTGCATCTATTGGTAAGATAAAATCATCTATAAAACTATATACTACAAAAATTCAAATAATCAGAATGACTGATGTAGAAATACTTGAAATTATGAGTAGTATTGCCATTCAAATACACACTCATAAAATATAAAGCATAGAATGCTTTTGTTTTTTTAGAATTTTTTCAACCACTAAAGGCACTATAACTCCACATACTCAAATGATTCAATAAATAAATCATAGATTATCTATATCTATTCATAATTCTTGAATATATGGAGTCCAGATAAGTCCAGTCAATTCATCAATAATGTAAAATAATGCTACTCAAAGGAACAGTAAACAGATTGTTTTATTTTTGAGAATATATTTAAACGTCGATTTTATATGAAGCCAAAAATCTTTTTTTAACCACTCTTCTCATTCTTCTTGATATCATTCTTTTCAATTTTCTGCAAAATAAAGAACAATTCATGCTATAATAGTTCCTACTCCATAAACAAACCAGAGCCAATTATATCAGAGATGTTTTGCGACAAGACTTGCAATAATTCCTGCAAAAATAAAGCAAAAATTGCTCATACTTCTAATCCAAGAAAAATATGAATCTATTAGTTTTTTATCGTTATTTTCTATCACGTCCGATGCTCGAGCTTGATCTGATCCTGAAAATAATGTTTCAGACAGTGCATTGACACAAAATATAATGCAAATTCATGTAAATGAGTGAAAAAATGGGATACAAAATATAGTAATTCATGATAAAATGAATCACAAAACAACGCTTATTTTCTTTCAATATAAATCTGCAATTGTTCATGTTGGAATTTCTGAGATTAGAGATACTATACTTCTAAAACTACTAATTAATGCAATTTGTCGAAGATTTAATCAAATATCTAAAAAATAAATAACATAAAAAGGTATTATTAATTTAGTCAGATTAGAAATAATACTTTTAGTATAAAATGGCCGCAAAAATTTCAACCCTAGTTTCTTAATCATTATTTACCCACAAATAAAGTATATTTTCAATTTTCTAAATTTATTAAATTTTCAAATTCTTCTACTGTAACACTGAATTCTCATTTTTTATTATCTACTAAATTTACGTCATTCTCGCCAATTCAATGTAATATCACGAAATGACTTCACTCCCCTTTCTTGATTGGAATGATACAATAATTATTAATTAGATTTTCTTTCAAATATGGTATTGTAATTTTAGCATTTGAATATTTTCATCATGATTTTTGAAATTCATTTAATCGGTGTTTATACTCTTCTAGCAATGGAATTTCATCGTTTTTTAGATTGATAAAAATATCTTTATTTTCGTGTATTATCTCGACATCTAAAAAATTTTTTAACAAAATGATTCAGATTTTTGGGAGTAATGAACCTTTTGGAAAAACTTCAGAAAATATAAAATCTGATTGCTTAAATTTTTGATTTGTTTTTGATAATATCCATGATATGCAATAACTCCCACAATCCATATGATAACATTTAATATAAATTTAAAATCCTCCACTAGGGAGGATTGTTATATTATTCCATTTTAACTGATATTTTTTGAAGTGGTTGCTTTATGGCAATCTTATTTTTAGCACGAACGAATAAAGCTAATTTAATTATCTTACGAACCTGGGCAATTTCTTCCATCAAATCAGATGAAATGTATAACTCTGAGGCTATTGGTCGGTATGTTAGATGAATTGAATCTATTTTTTCTGGAGAAAAATCTGCTAAATTCTGCCATAACTTTTCAGTAATGAATGGTATGAATGGAGCCAACATTTGTAAGTAGGTTTTGAGAACTGTGTACAAAGTTGAATATGCTGCATTTTTGTCTGCATCCATTCAATTAGCCCAGAATCTTCTTCTTGAACGACGCAACCATCGATTTGTAAGTTTATCTAGGAATTCTAGAGTTGCTTTGATCGCATCATCTAAAGCATATGCTTGAAGTAGTTGATCTTCTTTGATTAAAGTTTGATGTAATTCAGATAATAACCATGCATCAAGATCATTTGTGATTTTGTATGTTACAAGTGGAATGATATCTCATTTTTCCAATGATTTATCAGAATTTCATGAAATGCTATTCCATATTGATTTAATCTCACTATCAGATGCGAGAATTAATACACGTTTTGCTTCAAATAATCTAATTACACTAAAGTAATCTGATAAATCTACTGATTTAATCTCAATATCTTTAGCTTTCGGAATATATTTGTCAATTAATGATTTAACTGATTCTCATTTTGCAGTATCAGAAGTTAGGATTATATCCGGATTTGTACAAACCAATTTTTCCACTAAAGCCTTATCATCTGAAATCTCTGTATCTTCGCGCATTGCAAAAATCTGATTTCCATTACTCTTCCACTGATCTATTTTAGCATAAGTTTCAAAGAAATTATATACATTCTGGAGTGGTAAAATATAATCCTTAAACGACTGCTCTACTCATTTTTCACTGAATCTCATAGGCTCAGCACGAACAACTGGGGCACTTAATACGTAAATTCTATATGCATCTCATCACCACTGTTCTATCAATCCACGAGGATCTGGGAAATTCTTTAAACTTTTCGACATTTTTTTTCAGTCTTCTGCAAGGACTAGTCCATTTACTATAATGTTGTCTGCCGCATTATTTCCTGTAATTGCGTGGTTTAAAATATGTAATGAGCGGAACCATCATCTAGTCTGATCTAATCATTCTGCTATAAAATCTGCAGTATAACTCTGATTTTCTTTTTCCTTTTGTCAGATATAGTGGTCCTGTCCAAATGGCATTGCTCATGATTCAAACCAACAATCCATTACTTCTGGAATTCTTTTGTAAGTTTTACCATCTTTTATTCCCCGATATGTATCTACATATGGTTTATGTAAATTAACCTCTGTTTTAGCGTCGTTATCTCGATAATGAACATTTATAGTTCCGTTTTTTGGATAATACTTCGCTTTATCTCTCGCATAAACCATTGGTCTAAATGCAGCTCTCATACATAAAATAGGATCTCCATGAGAAAATACTACTATGGTTTTAGTTGGAAATTTTTCTGCTAGAGTGTGGATTAAAATTGATGTTCTTTTTAATATATCATCTATACATTCATCACCTGGAAATAATGCTTGGCTTGTTGGAATTTTTTCATGAGATCACACTTTTGAATTTTTTCATTGTAATGATATTTGTAAGAATTCACAAGCACGAAAATCTCACCAAACTCCGTATCATAAATCATATAATGTTTCATTTTCAGGATTTTGAAGATATTTAATAATTTCATTTTTATCTCGTATTTCTCTAAATTTAATTTGAAAATCTTCATATCTAGTTCTAATTTCAGAAATTTCTTCTACAGAGAACCAATCATTCATAGTTGGTAATGCCGTTTCCCAAGTTCTTTCCATTGGAGAAAGAAGTAATATTTTATCTGAATCTGATTTTATATCGTATAGCTGATCTTTAATAGATTCTGCTTGTTTTTTTCATTCCTCATTTAAATGTGCTAAATCTCAACGAGAATCCTGGATACGATTAACATTTAAATCTGTTCTTCAATGACGAACAAATACAAATTTAGTTAAATTTTTAGATCATGAACGAGTCAAATGGTACATTTCTTCCAAAGTTGAAAGAGAAAATGTATCCAAAGAATCATCTACATTTGCCCGAATTGGCAATGGGCTTCACCGATATCTATTTCTAGCAACATTCCAATCTGGGGCTTGTTTCAATCAATTTACAAATCTATTTGAAACACTTTCTGGTATAAACCTAATTTTTTCTGCCGCATCAATAGTTTGGGCATTCATTTGCTGTTCTTTAATAAACCATGATGACATGGCCTTTGATATAAGAGGTGTATGACACCTTCGGCAGTGAGGATAAGAGTGTGTAATAGATTCAGATTTAATTAATTTTCTTTCAGTTTTAAGACGGTCTATAATATTTTTGTTAACAGCAAGCACACTTTGTCATTGATAATCAGGAACTTGTTCATCGAACTCTCAATATTCATTTACAGCGATGAATAGCCAATCCAAAGCTTTATCAGCTCAGAATAAATCTGCCACAACGTCAAAGTCCTCCTGTCAGAATGTTGGTGCGATATGTACAATACCGGTTCAGTCTTCTGTACTTACGTAATCTCCAGGTATCATCTGAAAATACCTTTCTTTATATTCATCGGGAAGTTTTGAATTATTGATATATTCAAATAATGGAATATAAAATGTTCATACCAGTTTTGAACCTTTAATTCTATTTACTAAAATGTAATCTTCGGGATTTTTATAAAACTTTTTCAACAATGCTTCTGCTAATACATAATATTCATGACTTTCTTTATCATATACCATACTATAATCTATCTCTGGTCCTACTGCCAAAAAGCTATTTGATGGTAATGTCCATGGAGTAGTAGTCCAAGCCAATGCATAAATAGGAGCATCTGCATGCATTTTGGACCATAACTCATTATGAACCACATACAAATCATAGAATTGACTTATAATTTCATTAGGATCATTCATTATAGTTCAATCTATTTTTACTTCCATTCAAATTTCATTTTCACTTTCTGGTATTTCAGCCCATTGAAGTTGTGTAATTTTATCAGGTTCCATGATTTTAGGCTCCCCCTCTATTTCAGCTTCAACATAAATTAAGTTTCGGATATTTCATTTTAGTAATTCTTTAAATTCTCACAAAACTTTACAGCTCTTAGTTTCTACATCTAGCTCTTCTTTGATTTCTTTAGCTACAGTTTTTTCTATACTATCTCATTTTTCTATTTTACCTCATGGTAATACGTATTTTCAACTTTTTACATGATATTCTAGTAAAAATTTTCAATCTTTCTTGATTAAACAGCAAACTACATTCACGGCTTCGTCTGTAGATGTAATCTCATAATTAAATCTATCTGTATAAGCTTTGTTTGTAAGCTTAAACCTAACCGTAATTGCTGTATCAGTTTTATCTTCATATCCATCTGTTACTTCATTATTTGCTAGTGGAGTAGCACAACTAGGACAATACCGTTGAACTTTAAATCCCTTATAAACTAAATTTTGTCTGTAAATGTTTGAAAAACAATACATTACACTTTCCATAAAATCTAGATCCATTGTACGATATGGATGTTCGATATCTGCCCAGCGTCCAGAATGATCTACAAACCATTTCCAAACTTCGTTTGTATTATCTACGTATTTTCTACATTCTTCAGTAAATGCCTCAATTCAGATTTTATTTTCTATATCTCTTTTTCCATCAATTCAAAGTTTTTTCTCAACTGCTTTTTCTACTGGCAATCCATGACAATCCCATCACCATTTTCTCTCCACACGAAAACCCCTCATAGTCATATAGCGAGGGAATACATCTTTGATAGCTCAGGCCAATAGATGCCCATAATGAGGGTCTCATGAAGCAAATGGAGGTCCATCGAAAAAACGAAATTGCATATGTTCTGATCTTTCATCGATCGATCTTTGAAATGCATTGTTATCTTTCCAATATTGAAGTATTGAATCCATCATTTCCAATGTAGTCATAATGTGTCTTGTAAATTATAAAATTTTATCTATTTCACTAGATGTTCATTGTAGAAACTTTTATATTAATTGCAAGCAAAAAGCGAAGGACTAGTGTTTGATTTTTTTAATAAAAAAATTATACAATTTTATGTATTTAATTCGGTAAATTTGAGCAAAAATGAAAAGATGGCCTTCAGGATTATTGTTATGATTTTCTGTTTTATTAGTAGCTTTCTGATTTTTTACAGCCTTTAATCCTTGAAAATTTTGGTGAATTGTAAACGTTTTATTGGGAATATCTCTAATTTTTTCTGGTGTTTCATCTATCATCAATGCAATAAAAAATAAACACACTCAATATGTATCATTTCTTTTTGCAATTGGTATTTTAGTGGCCATTCTCTGATTTATGCTTATATGAGCAAAGGAAGCAAACTTTGTAGGTAAACTTATGATATGGATGTTCGCATTGTGGGCTTTTGTAAGATGAGGAATGTTGATATTCTTTTGAATACAAAACAAAAATACTACATCGTTTCGGTGGGGAATATCTGCTCTAGGGTGTATATTGATACTATTAGCTGTATTAACTGCTATTTCTTCTACCGCTATGGCAAATCTAGTATGAATTTTTATCGGAATATCTATCATATTTGATTGATTATCTTTGTTATTTTTCGCTTTAAAATGAAATAATTCAATTCAAACTCAGTTAATAACACAATCATCTCAAAATGAAATTGCTCAATGAGATGTGATAATAATGGAATCAGTTAGCGATAAAGATTCCAATATTCAACCCTAAAATTAATTATTGATATAAATTTCATAGGTTTTTTTTGAAAAATAAAATATTTTAATTATAATTAGTAGTGTATTTATTTAATAACGTACAAAAAAACATCATGACTAAAAAAAACATCATGACTAAAAAAAAGCATTCTCCAGAAAGGACTGAAAAAAAAGATCATAAAAAACTTAGTTGATGGAAAAAAGTTGTGACTGCTATTGCTTTAGCATCAACCTTGTCAGCATGTGATATGCCAAATAATGAAATCAGATTAAATCCCGAAGACCAATCGGCAAAATTTAAAGTAGAATACCAATATTATAGATGATCTTCCGATATTAGGATTGTAGATTACTATGTAACTGTGGTTAAAGAATGAGATACTTATGTTGGATTAATAGATGAAAAAGATGGATGGAGTGGTGAAAAAACTTCAATTAAATCTGATAACGTAGATATAGTTTTTAATGAAATATCCAGAAAATTAGATAAAGAAGGGATTACTGATGAAACCAGTGAAAGAAAAGATGCAAAAGTGAATTTCGTGAGGGATGAATATAAAACTAAAGTAATAAATGCAGAAAATTCAGATCAAACATGAGAAATTAAAATTAAATATAAGCCTTAATAAAATCTACTTTTCACTTGCAATTTTAAGTAATAATCCTATAAAGGTAGCATGAAATGGTTTTAGGTGCTACTTTTTATTAAATGGGAGAAAACGAAAATAAAGAACAACCAATTATTAAGCGAGATTATCTACCAGATGGAATCGTAGCATTAGAGAATGCTCAAGGAATCGCCATCGCTAGAAATCAAAATACAATTAATTTTGATCATATTTTTTGGTGAAGTTATGGAGTAATTAGGGAGGATAAGAATTTCCCAACTTTTTCATCAATTGTATGATTCAACAGTGCCCAAAAATTAGATGATTATTACATGAAATGGATTCAAAATATAGTTAAAAATAGGGAAACCATTCCAAGTGAGCATCGTATGGAAATTCAAAAAAATGTTTTAAATGAGATTGTAAAAAATTTGAAATTATGGCATTATACACGTCCAGATTTCTGTTTTCTATTTTGTACATCTTTTTTGAATTTGTCCAATG